>Ga0209782_1000572_pt1 | contig 16689 bp, 11 predicted proteins | sample WorMetmaBAHAMAS1_FD_187390 | JGI IMG/M metagenome (GOLD analysis project Ga0209782, IMG submission 187390) | Marine gutless worms symbiont microbial communities from Max Planck institute for Marine Microbiology, Germany - Inanidrilus... | ecosystem: Host-associated > Annelida > Digestive system...
ATCGACACCCTTGTGCGACATAATAATAATAATATAGACATTTGTATAGCGCCATATGGTCGTAACTTCAGAGGCGGTTTCACACTGTTGCTGTGTGTTTCTGGCTGTTGTCATTGACTACTGTTATTATGCACAAATCACTTGAGTGCGATTGCTGTACATGGCTGTAAGGCGTGCATCTTCTCCATCCAGTCATTTTCTGCTGCCGTCTCTGTCTCCTGAAGCCTTCTCTCATCTGCATTACATGTATGTTCATTGGATGATGCCATCTTCCTGTCTGTGTATGAGCACTGGAAATTTTACTGAATTTACTGGTTGCTTTTTTCAACCGGTTTTTTTATTATTTACAAAAATACAGTTGTTGGTGAAAACTGAACGCAACCAGCATTTATGGTGCAAACGTATATTTCCACCTGCTGAGTCTGCCGCATAAAACAACCCCATTTGTTACCAAATGTACGTGCATTAAGCACACCATTGGAAGATTGTGTATACACACAAATATCAGAGTCTGCAGATATAATATAATCACTGTTGATGTTTGGCGTCTGTGTAAATACAATGCCTTATTATTTATGCTAATTGTAGAAATGCTGTACTTGCTGTGTGCATAATCATTGTTTATTACTCTTTGCTGAGCTGGGTGAAAATTGTACATAGCAAACATTTGCAAGTACATAATTGTCATCTGGTGCTTGACGTTTTAATAGTAAAAATTTTTGATTAGTTTGATGGTCTAATAACAAAAATTTTAATTAGTTTAAATTGATGAAGAAGCTGTTAAAGTTAGCTGTTGAATGTGCAACTGAGGCTCGAGTGTTATCTGAAACTAAGATGTAATATAAAGTGATATATTTGCTTTTCCGAATGTGTATGCTAGAACAGAAATATATGCATATCCAGGACACATTAGCATGCATTGTGTACTAACATATTGTATCCAGTGTATCCTATTGAAAATGTATTAACATAATTATACATTTATTTTATGTTGAATGATGTATATGTATCCCTAGAAGTTATGCATTGTATTCAGCATCCATTTGTTTCAAAGTTGAAACTAGTTCGACTCCAGAATTCAATACAAATAGACATGCTATTCCGCTACTGATTCACTGATTTATTCTGTGAAACTAGCTATTGACATTACATTACAAATAGTTCTTTGTGTGCATGTGACTGTCCAGCTGTCCCAGTGTTCTACAGTTTGCTGTTTCTCTTGCATGACTGACAATTTTGGTGAAATTCTTCAAAGAATAAAACTTTTCCAAACCTGGCCAATGCAGAAACGCTGCTGTAGAATGGTTTAGTGGACATGCTGTACCCTTATCATTGTCTGAGAGTCGGTTTGGTGTGCCAACTGCAATTATGTTTCAGTGTTTAGTTTCTGCAATAACTGGTATCTGTCACATGCACTGGTGTGGTTTGTCACTATCATTACATTTAGCCACCATATATGCAGTATGTTACACACTTGCAGTGTTGGTGGGTTGAAATTACTAACTGCAGGAGGGTAAAATTCATTCTCACTTTTATATCAGGAATGGTTTATTTTTTCCAAATAGTTTGGGACATATTGGGCAGAGAAATGGGCAAACTGCTGATGTGTGGTGTGAGCGTGCATGTTTGGAGTGATTGTCAACATTGTTATATCACTGTGCGTGACTGTGTTCTAGTTGATGTTCAGCCGATGTTGCCTTGTTAACACGAATCAAAGCACATCTATGTGTGTGCTTGTTATTATTCATCATAACCTATCAACACGTCTGCATGGTACACTGCTCACCACTAAATGACTGCAGTCCACATTTTATGTTGTAAAATCACAGTTTAAATCGAGAATGAAGACTTGCAAATGTGCAGTAGGACTTTGTGGCTGCAGTGACCAGTAAACATTGTGCAGCCATTACCACCATTATTCATGGTTCCCTGCATCCACGCACCAGTTAATTCAGTCGGTCAGCACACTAAAGTGAATATTTCATTCGATGGCCTCACTGAGTCATGTGTATTTCTACATTATATAAATAAACATATGCAAACACTCACTGCAGCATGTATACAGTTGTAATGGGCAAAGGCTAGTACCGTACACAGTTTTGATCCCAGTCACTGGAGGACACCACTGCCAGTCCTGATAGTCCGACGAATATTGACATCAGCGACACCAGCACGTCTCCCCAACATCCACAACCACGCTGACTCCGACGTGAACAGGAACCCATTAACTTCCTCTCATCAACATCCCATACATGATGCACAACAGACCGCCACAGCCCGATATTCCCGCCAAAAGTGACCAGCGTCGATTGAAGAGACGCTCATCCATTACGCTGTCACTGCACATCGGCAGCTGCTGTATCCAGGCGATACTACTACGCCCACAGACTAGGAGCGACGTGCTGATTGGCTGCTGGCCGAGCGACGGATTCCCCTATGTAGAGGTTGAGAGCTGTACTGTAAAACGATTATTAACGGAGTCATTATAATAAAGCTGGCTAAAACATAACCTCCTTGTGTCGTTGAACTCCATCACCAACTAATTCCCTAAGTGGGAGCCAAACCATACAGTGCAACAATATTTCAGAGCATTTGTCTGTCCTGCAGTGATTATTATTACCACGAGCCACAATTTTGTGGCTCGTGGTAATAATAGTCTGTGGGGATTTCTGGCCTGTGTATCGCACTTCACGCTCATGACACAGACAGACTGTCCGATTATTATAATATAGATTCTACTACAGGCATATAATCACAACCTGGCTGCATTAAAGTTGCTGTTAGTGTGAAGCCAAATCCAACAGTAACAGTGTTGATAAAGTGATACAGCCACCCGGTCAACAATTATCTAGCCTCGGTCTTAGCGCCTGATGCATGCCATTCACCGGCTTGGCTGAAATTTGCAATGCCTCCTGGTGTTGTGTGTGCTTCAATGCCTCACTATTGTTCGTCAGCACCTTGGTCTCAGCAGGCTCAATCTGTATGTTTATTTTATTTATTTAAAATAACAGCAAAGGGCCAGTACTGGCCACTGTCATGCAACATGATGCAATATTCAATAGCATGCAAGAAATAAAACAATAGACATTTAAAGTAAAAGTAGTTTAAACTTAATTTAAAAACGGCTGTTATCTACTTAAATCACAAGACAATAAGGACATCTTAAAGCACTTAATGTTAGTAAAGTCTACAATATTGCATTCTAAATTATTCCAGTACAGCCACAAGCAGTAATATATGCAAAAGACTTAAGGTGTTACTTTTTTGACTCACCGTGTGCATGTGCTGAGTAGTATCAGTTTTTTTATGATTTTTGCAGTTATTTTATCCATTGTTGTTAACATTATGGATAAAGTGTTCTATTTCCGTACTTTTTATAGCCATTAGGGACGGTTATTATGCTGACATGAATAATATGAAAGTTTCAATATTTGGCACATCTGGCTGTGAGTCCATTTCGTTTGAGCCATCAAGTGTGATAATCAGTCGACCGGTCTGACCTGTAGGTTAGTTCACAAATAAAAAAGTGGTACAAATTTTAAAAATATTTGTTACATTTCACCTCTTTGCTATTAACCAAGCCACCCATGGACGAATTCCCCCCCCCAAAAAAAATTTTTTTCACAGCAGTAGAAATGGTGGACGTAATCACCCACGCCAATTATTTTGGCAATCGGTTAAGGGGTGTCAATTCAATAAAGGGTTGAAAATTGCCTATTGCCATTGACTAAGCCAGTTGCTGTTGATGTAACAGCAGTTGACAACAAGCCTCACTGCCACAGGAACTGACGTGCCATATGGGATCACGCAGTGTTACCGACCACCCGGCAGAGGTGACATTCCCGCCTTTACCCCAGCCAATTAAGACTGGTACTCGATTTAGCGACCCCGGAGGGATGCACGGCTGAGTTGACCCAGTTACATACCAAGGTGTATACCTGCCCAAAGACAAGTCACCCATCCCTGTACTAACCGGGCTCAACGTTGAGCAACTTCATTCATGCGACGAATGACGCTACCAACCAGGCTGTGTCGCAACTGCGCAGAGCACGATCAAAAGTACTCATTCAAATTTACATATCTGCATCTTAATACAACAACATTTTAAAAACTAAAACCATTGAAAGTGGAAGAACATAATACAAATACATGTAAAAACAAAAATGATATCACACCTAAGTGAGTGTGGTGCAACATAGTGAGCTCAAACATGCTCACGTCAGGAATCATCATCATCGTTCTTCAATGTAAGTACGCAATGTACTCACTCACTCGACACAACGTTGCTCATTAACAAAATGTACCGGTGTAGTAACCTAGTAGGCCAGCTAGTTGCCGGTGTCTTGGAACTACATACACCACTTGCAACAAAGGCAGACTTTCACCTGATAACACCAAATAAATACAAATACAGTTGAAATCCAGCCAAGAAATGAACTGGGCCTATTCTTACTTTGCAATTGGTTAAATAACATTAAAATTAAAATAGCCTTGACATTTCCAGCATCAACTAGAGGGGGACTGGTAGGGGATACATCCCCAACATACACCCTTTGGGAAATAATTAACCCTTGTTCTCTTTTAATATGGTCAAGATACAGAGAAATGATGGTTTTTAGGAATTAAGGCTAAAAACATTTGAATGTCGGACTACTCTGATGACCATCTAAGACAGCTTCATACGGAATGTTAACAAGACATTACCACACATTATCAAATTATCTGTACTACACAGAATTCCCTCAATGTTACTTGAAGGCCATGGCTAAAGGTCATTGGCACTGGCAGCAATTCAGCAAGGTGCTACATAGTAGTGTCCAAAGTAGAGACGCAAGTGTTGAAAACTGCTGCACACACACACAGCGCTGATGAACACGAATATTGACAACGTTGAAAGTGAGAGCGTGATAACGTCAGTTGATGTGATGTCACGTCGCTTTGCCGAGCTGGATCTTACGTTGTATCGCACGCGACGAATGATAGACGAACGCATCGACTAGACCCGCAACTACACACACACACATGCACGGCGGACGATGACTTGCAACATGTGTGTGGCAGCATCCTGCAGCATGTGTCACACATGTGTGTGGCAGCATCCTGCACTGCACATGCTTGTTAATGTCAACAACAGACCTGAGCTGTTTTCTGACTATAGAACTGTGACACTAAAGTGATAAGGCTGCAATTGCAGGATCGACCTACAACACTGAGACTGCTACAATACTCAGCAGTCCATTGAGTGAGCTTACAAGATACAACTAAACCATGGTTAGTTTGATTTTGTCAAGTTTTGTTTTTGTTTTATGTAATCACATCCGAGAGCTAGAACGCATGCCTTCTGAAGAGTTAATTAAACATTTATTCACAAAAAGTTTAATGCATCCTACACTTGATTATTATTACAAGGCTCCTCACTATAAACGAGTAAAATTAAACCACCAGAGAATTAGGTGTACAGATATAACTGTGTGTTAACAGTTAAGAAAGGCAAATAATTAGTATCAAAGGCAGCAGCAAATTTAATATTTACCAGTAAAGATGCCGCCAACTATGGCACATATTCCGGTCAAGAAATGTGCAAATGACCTACAATATACAACATTACATGATAAGTGAAACTAGCCGTGAGTAACGACGAATTAAACTTCTACAGCACACCCCGCTGTAGTACAGTACTTGCTGTAAAAAAACTTGTGCCAGTGTTGTTAGATAATGCTATGCACTTACTAACTAGAATGCTACACTTAATAGTTCTATGGTGCCTGAGTTTACAACAAGATGGCTTCTAACTCTGGCGGTCACCATTCATGGATGTGCAGTGGGGTTTGACACCTTCTGGTTCTGACAAGCAAGTGCAGATGTGACAGATAGTGAACAACCAAAGTATTCCATATGACATATACAGTTACTACAACACACGGCATCAAACGTTCAAAGCACCACGAGTCGTCACCTCTGTTTCTCGGTGTATTTGACCATCATTGGTGACAACTCGTAGGTGAAGAAAACACCAGCGAGGCCTTGTTCACCAAACAAGCCGCCACTAATCACCTTCTGATGTTTAGTTACCGAGTACTGGTTTGTAAACAACGTCTACGCACACACACGCACACACACACACACACTAGGCATACGGCATTGTTCACCTACTTACAAGCACTGTGATTTCAGCTCACTTCATGCTATCATGTAAACATTTCCATCACATGGTTTTCACCTTTTATGGCAAATAAAATACAATCTGTAGCAAAGGATCATAACAATCGCTGACATAATGATGGCTAGTCTGGAACAACCACAACAGCCATCATAAAGATTAACATGTGCTAGCTGAGGCAGAGCCAGCTGACAACGGGATAATTCTCCCACAACAAAGTTCTACAGCCTGTGTGCCGTTGCTGTGAACAATTAGCACATTGATTGAGATCATGGAGAGACATCATTTCCACAGTGCCGATGTGGACAAAAAACAAACAGCAAACAGACGAGACGACACACAAACTAGCATTGAGACAGAGAGAGACACCAACCTGCCCGTCAATCTTGACATAAGCCGTCGGAACAATTTTGACAAAGTACTGGTACATGATGGAATCTGTTGAACACAATTCAGACAAGTCGACCATGTCACTGTCACAAACATCAAACAACTTTGTCGCCCTAGGATGTTCATAACTTTGATCATTGTCGTAATTTCGTACTAAGATCATCTTACTGTGTTTTGAGAATGTGGCCGAGGTGTCCATGTGATGAGGCTGTACGACGTACATAGTCTGACGGACGCGGTGAATAGCACGGGAATGCAATTTACAACTTACAGGCGCTGTAGCTGAGGCACAAGAGAAATGCGGAAAGAGACAAGAATGTCAGTTAGTAGTTACATTAACTCAGCCTGGCCATCCTCTGTGGGAGAGGCAACACGAGCGCCAATGATGTGTGTAAACGTCTGCACCACACAGTGCAAATGCACTTTAACTGTATCACATATCTGCTGAAGGCAACGTAACTAGTGTAAGAGGACATTATCATTTCTTGGGAGAGAAATAATTAAAAACAACACAGAGGATGTTGCAAGAATATCATCACCTTTGTCAGCAAACTGTTGGGTGCCGTCGAGTGGATTGACCTGTCCCGGGTAGTCCTTGCCGAATGATAAATGTCCAACATGGTGGCTCAAGTTGAACTGCAAACAGTCAAAGTGTAGTGGACACTAACGCTAGTGATAATTAAAACGATGAAGTTGTTACTATCGTAACTAAAACATTCTCAACGTCAGCACACATCACTTGCCACTGTTTTAGTGACTGCTGTTTGGTAAAGTAGTTAAAGTGACAATTTCTGAGCCAATAATTCACGGTAAACTGTCACAGCGACTGTCATTTCTACCGACTGTATTCTCAAGTACTCGAGTCCTCAATAGATCGACAAAATGCATTTCACCAACGGCAGCCAATCTGTCAGTCAGTTCTGCAGGCATCAAGACTGTAAACTGTCCTGTTCCTCTGTTAAGTCTGGGATCGCAGTGAAAACGATGAAACGAGATGATTTCCATCAGTTGGTGGTGACTGGTTTCACGGCTCTGAGTTCCATTCAGTCCTTGTGGCTGTGTAACAGCAACAAGGGCAACTAACCCATTAAAGAACCTGTGCATACCAACAAGCTACTGTCTGTGTGTCAATACAAATAAAATACTGTTCTAAACAAGTACAGAAAAAATATCAATGGAAATGGCACAATTTGGTTCACATAAAAAATGTCTGTAAAAATGGAGGACTAGAGGTAACTTTGTGATTCCAACAGCTAGTCATCTTCCTAGCACAAGGTAAAGTGAAGCCGAGAGCGGCGGTGACAATTTGAGCTAATGACAATGTTTCACAATGCTTGTTGGCACCAAGATCTCACTGCTACGATGATAAGCCAAGCAAGACAGACTGAACAAAGTGTTACATGATCTACCTTTCGTCCTGAGAAGCCTTGCATGTCATGAACTAAACAAAACACATACATTACATAACTAATGTTACAAACATTTATCAATAGTAAAAATTTATTGAAATTTTATGCAAGCTATTAATATTTTAATATTAATGTCATTCAGCTGAAGTATTAGCAAACAAATTAACAAATTAAACAATACATTATATTAATGAGCTCACTTGTAACTCACAGCGTATAACTGAGTCAATACATCACAACAGCTTGAGCAAATTACGTATCACACGGCTTAACAATGTGCTTTCTGGTGATGGCACTGCAACATGGGCTACTTGATAGTGCGGCCACCTGGTGAATGCTTCTGAAGCAGTTACAGTAATGGCTCTGTTGCCATTTCGGGTCTTATAGTAATTAGTAAATTCAACTTGCAGCACAAAGTTTTCTATTAGTCTTCTATACTAACCTTAGCCATAAAATATGCCATTTTTGTGTGGGGGACAGACAGACAGACAGACGAATGGATCACAACACCACTTAATGGCATCTCCCCATACATACCACAGATAGACGCATAACAACAATCATCTTATGGGATCATCATCATCATCATGTGGCTTGTCCAATGGACGTTGTCATTTCCACAAGCAACCTGTAGATTCTGTGCTCAATGATAGGCAGTTGTCAGACCAGTGTTGAGTGGAGCGACATCAGACTCAACTGTGTTGAGCCAAGTTTGACGAGGTCGGCCTGCCTGATCTGTGGTTCTAGTCCCTGGGTAAGGTGGCCACACTGGACCTGAGTGCTCAGCTGTGGTCCATGGATGGATCAACACGTGCGATGTTGACAAAGAACTTAAGACATGTGGTACGGATGATGTGTGTGAGTGGTGGCTGGTCAGTACGTCTGCATGTGGACCTCTTTATTTGAAATGCGGTCCATCCAGGAAATTCGTAGTAAGTGACGCAGACATCACTGATCAAATGCACCGATGTTTCTCGATAGTTGTCGAGTGAGTGACTGTGTTTCTGCTTCACAGTGAGAATGACAGGAAGGACGAAGACTCAGCACCGTCGTAGCGTTGTCATTCAGTAAGTAAAACTGTGCACAATTCTTCCGATGCATGTACAGATATTTACTAATTATCAGACATTGCAACGAGAGTTCCGGCATCAGCAAGTTGATGTAAGTGGAGTAATATCTCTTTTCTGGGCAGTTAGATAACAGTTAAGGAGAAACGCCTTAGCAACGTTCATTCTGTCTAGCATGTGTCACAAATGGCTGCTGGTCTACTCTCTAATAATATGCTGTCTATGGATCCTAACTGGTCCAGGACAGCACAAACGTTATGCTATTATTTTTCAAGTAATCTATGTGTGTACTACTTACATCAAAAAGTAGCACAAAATTACGACATACTTATTATATATAATTTCAATACGTTGTGTGTCCGAGCGATGTCAATTAGTTCTGAAAATCGAATTTTAATCGTAATTTCGCGACAATGGCAACTGTACGATGCTGACGTGACATGATTATTATTCAATTTCCTTTCCAGCTCGATACAGCTGTTTTCAGTACTCAAACTACTGGAAGTCACTGAAACAAGCAAGCAGGATCATAACATTTATTTTATCTTGGTTGCAATGCACGAACTGCATCATGATGGAAACTGCCGTTAAGTCACTGACCGTCAGTTTCATTTTACGTATTGATTTATTCATAACTGTGCACGAATGGAAACTACCACTTTATAGTTTGTATTTATGATATCAACGCCTCTCTAGCACTACCTATTTAGTGCCAAATGACGTCAGTAACTTGAGTGAGGTAAGTTATTCGGTTCTGACTGTGAACTTTACACTTTATGTTAAAATACATATTTCTGACTGTGCATAATATTTTAATGGTAGTTCTGTTCATGACAGACAAGGGCAGCAGTTTGGTAAGATATTATTTATGTGTTTGAGAGACTTGTAGGCCGGCGGACTCTCTATAGAGAGTCTATAGGCCCAGTACTGTTCAGCCTAATATTCACAGTACACGCACTGATACAGACCGACTGGTTGGCTAACTGGCTGACATTAAATCGGTGCTGTGCATCACTAACAAACTTGGTAAATGTCACTCACTGTAACAGTTTCAAAGCGTAACAATAGTTAGTCACTCACCGTGCACGTGTTGTTGTGAATAGCTGCGACCAGGTGCAATATGGAAGTTGCCAGCCACCTGAAATGTCGGCAGTTAATTATAGAGATAACAAACCTGCTTAGACGGCAGTTCAAAAGGAATGCTTAGCGCACACAACATAATTATGTTAAAGTGTGATGCTTAGAAAACTGCTATAAACTGAAACACAGATCTGCTGTCAGTAGCAACACAACTCTGTCATAAATCACTGCATGGCATTGAGTGTTTTCCTCAATCATGCACCAATCCTCAGCACCAAAGATTTGTATTACATATTCTCTAGATCGACGACTTCCAATCACAACAGTAGTTGTGTTTGATGCCACCAACTGGCTGCAAGATCGTCACCAACATAAATGGCTGCAATTAGCGATCTGTTTTTAGCAACAATCCACAAATATTTTGTGATTGTTTATATTGACTTTTAGCAATCACAGTCATCGTGCAGGCTTCATGTAATAAATAAAATAAAAATATAACAATAAATAAATCTGTTTGTTCTATCAATGTGCCTATTCACTATTGGCAGCCATATTTGTTGGCAGCTTCTTGTTAACTGACAGACGCGGGCGGAGGTTGTGCTCACGACGTCATTGTCACCCACAGCAAAGACGCCAATCATTGTTCAACACAACAGTTTCTCTTCCTGCATTTTTCGTTCAAAGACCCGGTCCTAGTGAGCTCAGACTGTGAACAACAAGGCCTAGCAGTGGCTAGGACAGCGCGAGATGACGGAAGCTCTAGTACAAACCGTTCTTCAGATGGGTATGACTAATTACCAGCCGTTACGCAGTTACGCATTTTATAAGTTACGCACTTTTCAGTTACGCACTTTATACCGTCGTTACACACGTCAGTTATGCAAATTCTGTTACGCGTTTTATACATCAGCCGTTACACAGTATACGTGGTGCCATTTTAGGCCGATGTGGTAATTAGTCGTACCGTCTTCAAACATAATGCATTTTCTACCGAGATTACTAAAATATTTATATAAACAAAATGTACCATCACGTGTTTACAGTCCATCGATAAAAAATAAGTAAAATAAGTGATATCGCTACAATCACTAATTTTTCCATACCCTCCCCCTCTTCCACCGGAAATCCCGGCATCATCCCATCCAACGATCCGGGTGAGGCGTTGTCAGTAAGTAGCAAAGATATCCATCTATCCAAGCATGCAAAGATATCCGGGATCCATCGCACCCTGTGACGACAATGCACAAACGTCACAGACAAACGGACACTGGCATCGTAGCATAAGCGCGATCTCGTGCTAAAAAGCTTGTGCTATAAACTTAGTGCATTAATGACCAATATTAATGACCTATAATATAAAGACTTCACTATACCTTAAGTAAAATATATGGCACATTTTTGACTCACAGTGGCCGCCAACTGTCCCGTTTTGTGCACCGTTACTAGCAAGAGCTGGCCCGCCCAGTGATCAGCAACATCCGCTGTTAACTGAGCAAGCACCGAGGTTCGTTGCATTGCACTGGGAGTGACACTCACATTCAGTACAGAAATACAGCCATGTATGTTCACGTCTTACGACCTCCGGCCTGCAAATAGAGCACGCTCTGTTCTTACAGCTGCTGCAGCTCCACCGCTGAACAATCTTTGATACATTATTAAACGTAGATGTAATTGAAATGACCGACTAACGCGGTTCACTTCGAGGTAGCCAAACACTCGGCATCCTTCGTTCTTCTGCTCGGCGAGCTGACTCACGTAGCCATCACGCTGACATTGAACTATCTGCTCGGCGTTCTTCAACGCCCAACCTTTCTGTCGATAAGCTTCTTTCACGTCCTCACACGTGTTGCAGCATCTGCATCACCACGGCAACCACAGTGTGTCTCAAAAATATGTGGCAACTTTGCCTTGCTATAACTTCAACAAGCACCAACCACTGGGACAATTTTCAGCAAAACAGTGTTTCTGAATGCTTAAATACTTACTATAGGTATAAATACAATCTAGGCTTTTTTGAGCATCTACATCTAGACGATCTTGACAAGCAGCTACTACAGAATACAGCATGTGGGGACTTCACCTCATCATGTCTGTAGATGTGAAACAGTCTGCACATAATTCCAACGACCTAATTTAGGGACAGACAGACGGCAGGCATACAACAAACCACCGATTTGTGACATGACTAACTCTAAGTGGAGCAGCAGCACACATTCAACACTGCAGCAGCACCAGTGAAAGCACAACACACAATCAACACGTCTACATACATACATACAAACATTTCTAGCGCACATTTGTCTGCAAAATTGATGGACTGTGCAGTATATAATCAACGCATATCAGTACAATAAAATTATTGGTCAATTATTCAATGACAGTGAGTCTTCAGCACTTGATGAAATGCAGAGTGAGGTCACGGTGACATCACAAACATGGATTGGTTTAGAGACAATGCCGCGTGGCACAAGAACAGTTTGGTAGGACGCAAGCTTGACAGCCAGCAAGCAAGCAAGCTCACATATCAACTATCTGTATCTTAAACCCATACATACAGACATACAATACTGTACATAGTTCATGCACACAGCAAAGCACAACAATTAGACGAACTTGACTGTCGGCGATTCCGCTCCATAGCAGCTTTCACAGCGATTAGGATCCAGAGTTGTTTTCATTGCCTATCAACGTCACAAATCCACTCATGTATCCACGTTGTAATGGCAGACTGATTGAGTAGTTAAAGTTTAGCATCCCACATGACACTAGATAGGTCATATCAATCTAATGTCAAGTACTGAGAAACTTAAAGCCAGGAGAAAAACCATTGCAATATAATAGACCTAGACTAACACAAAACTAAATATATATGCATACTAAATGGACAAAATAAATATCATCAAACATAAAAAACCTACAAAATAAAATTAACTGAGACAAATTGTAACCCAGGTTTAGTTGCCTTCTATGACATCCAGACTGGTAACAAAGTGGGGCTATTCTCAAACGAAAAGATAAAGAAGTGAATAAAAAAGGGAAAATATAAAAAGAAAAAATGAAGCAAGTTACAAGAAGCAAAAGAAAGCAACTGATAAGGTAAACAAACACACAAACAATCTATATAGCATCGAAATCAACAATGTCTTCTAGGGCACATTAGGCCATGGTGCCCACACAGGGTTGATTGCTGAGGGTGACTTGTGAACAACTTCTGTGTAATCAGATTCCAGCTATAAATTCTTTTTAGCTCATATGAGAAAATTAATTAATACATTGTTACAAAGGCCCACCCTGTACAACATATGCTAGTAATGATTTAGTAATAAATCAACAGCAATTTCTTCAGCATTTCTTTTGAACTCTAATGGTAAAACAGCATACCATAAATGACATAAATGAAATCAGACATTACAGCACATGGTAACAGAAACCCTCCATCTGTGCTGTTTAGTTGTGTCCGCGACGTTCATCTGAAACATGACGGTGTTACCTAGTGCTGCTGTCTGGCATTTTCTGACCCAAAAACTGGACTGACTGAGTATGCTAGTCAAAACTAAGCTGTATTCCTAGCATTATTTATCCAATTTGGCATAAGAAAATGCCAGCAACATCTAATAGTTTGCCATTATGGAACAATTTCTAATTCATTTCATGAAGCCAGTCAGGAAACCTAGCAGAATGAATCATCAGGTCTCAACCATTCTTCACTCAACAGAACTCACTCGTGCGGTAAGTGAATTACTTGCAACAATGATCTATCAGTAACCAACTGCACATGACATTCAACAACTGCGTGTGTGTGTGTGTGTGTGTGCATGTGTACCTGAAGTGGGTCCTCAGACGACTGGTCTCCAAGCTCTGTTCAACATCATCCACACGACAGTTTTACACTTCTCACACATCTCTCTAATGCAGTCTTGTAGCAATCAACCAGAAAGCAGATCAAGTTTAATTTGCTGCAGTGTCACGTAACATTCTACAAAACAGACTAGTCAGTTGCTATCCACTCCCGTCCCAGCGTGGAGCCAGAGGCTGATAAAAGGTGAGATGATGAAACTAAATCAATTATACATGTGAACATCAATTTTACCTGCAATGTAGGGACTAAAGTTGGCCTGCATTTTAAATGCGAGTGCGATTTTGTCAAGAAATTTTATGGTACATAATTACTGATATTTCATGATAACAATCAGTGTCAGCACGATACAACCTTTCAGGCAAGCAATACGGTATGATACAATACTCATCAAAAAATCACAATACATGATACGATACCATACCATAAATATAGAAATTCTGTGCCTCACTAGTCCGGCTAAAAAGGACATCAAAACATTGACCGCCACCCGCCGTGTTGCCGGGAATGTAATGGCGTTTGTGCCCAGTAAAAGTGGTAGCACCATGGTGGACTGCAGCAGCGGTCGACTGGTGATGTCATCACTTGTTACTCATGTTCAATGCATGCACACCGTGTGTGTAGTGATGGTGTGTGTGTTTGTGTTGCTACAATTATCAGACTTCTGAGAATTGTCACGTCGTCGGCGTGGAAGAACCATAATGCCTCGTTTAAATGATTTTATTCCGACAATCATATCCTGACATTGTCTACTAACATCATCCATCAATGGTCCTTACAGTGTCTGTGCCACTTCAGCCAATTAAAAAAATGACTGACTAATTAATTGACTGATTGTGAGTTAAGTTAGTTTGGATGATATATTAAGTCCGAAACAGTCTGTCAGTGAAAAAAAATTTAACACTTCTAACACTTATAATTCGGCCAAGACAGGATTGCTAAAATAGTTTTAGCATAGTTCCTAGAATACTTGGGCCATGCCGTACGACAGACTCCTGTGACTTGCAGACTGGGGCTTGGCAGAGTGTATGGCATGTATGGGAGACAGGAAGAGTCAACTGCAAGACTGCAACCGGCCATGATGCCGCCCGCTGTCGACGACTGATTGATTGTGTGGTTCTTTCTTGGACAACTATTTATTTTCTATTTCTATTTTTTTTATTTCAGACATGCAGCTAGCTAAAGGCAAAGCGGTCGAGCAGAGAACAAGTCAAGCAGAGAATGCATCGCTGTGGGCTGGCCTAACTTCTTCATGCTTACGTGTATAGTATGGTACATGTTGCACTTCAGTAACCCCAGGATGAGGCGCCTTTGCTGCATTCAACTAATGGACAGACGACAGACGGCACTTCAATTACAATGCAGTTTGCTGGTCATTTAGCGTCAGTTTAATTCTCACGTCATCACTCGTCGGGCGGGAAAGTTGGCTGACTGAAGTTGCGGCGGGGCTGGCCGACCAAGTGCAATGAATGACACTCGTCAGCAATTAGTGTGCATTACAGCGAAAATTAAATATCGCTATATTGAGACGACAATCCCAATATTCGATATGATGCAATATATCGTGCCAAAACTAATAACAAATACAATTAATAGTTATTTATAACAGTATTATAACCACCATTACTACACTGTGTCTCAAGAAAACGACACTGACGTTGCACGCTATAACTTCAACGCACATCAACCGATTTTTGTAATTTTTGGCAGAGATATTGCTGAGTGAGTAACTAATGTCTCTGTGCTACCTTGGGAAACATGAACCCCGGAAATTGTGTCTTTTCAGTCATGCTATATACTGTCTCGAAAACGACATGCTTTGGCTTGCTATACTGTAAACATTCATCAACCATTCTCAAAACTTTTCTGTCTACGATAAAGCTGTATTATTCGGCACAGTGTGCAAATATTATTTTTTGTTTGACCACTTCTGTGTAACATCAGTTCATCAACAAAATCAATTTTATCAGCTGTGCAGACACTGCGTCGTCTGCCGCTGCCTGGACAATGGTCAACTGACCCAGTAATCTGCAGCTTTTGCAACAACTTGTAGACAAGGCCTACATTGCAACCTTTGCTACGAAGCTCTCTGACTAAATGCTTAGCATCGCAGACTTTCAACTCCCATAAATTTTTAATCAGAATCTTATCTTCTTTAGCAAATGGCATGATTACACTTTTGACAACAAAACTTAAAATACATGCCACGTGCCCTTTCTAATTTATGTGTAAACATATCGTGGTTAAATTGTGCTTTATTAATGACTTATAGGTATTACAAAGGTTTCTGACAACAAAAGAGACCTTCAAACTCACTCAAGGTATCGGCAATCATGCCATTCGATAGCCCATATATGATTTCCTATTTGCCTTCCATTGTAACTATCTCTTTATCTTGCACCGTTTCTGAGATATTATCGCTTATTTCCGAAAAATTAAAGATGTCACATGACCGTGACCATGCCCATTCAAGTGACAGTTTATAATCCCAATGCTAAACCGCCAACTGGTGAACCACTGTAGAAAATTTGAAGTCTCTAGCATCATTAGCCATTCCGGAGATATTGTGTAGGGGGGCTAAGTATTTTAGGTCATGTGACTATAACCACGCCCCTTTTGGGGGTGATTTTTTATTCTTTTGGTAAGACTTGATAAAGCCCACCTGTGTACAAAATTTGACAGCAGAGTACCAAATTTAAAATCCATACATTGACCAAATATTAATGG
>Ga0209782_1000573_pt1 | contig 16640 bp, 12 predicted proteins | sample WorMetmaBAHAMAS1_FD_187390 | JGI IMG/M metagenome (GOLD analysis project Ga0209782, IMG submission 187390) | Marine gutless worms symbiont microbial communities from Max Planck institute for Marine Microbiology, Germany - Inanidrilus... | ecosystem: Host-associated > Annelida > Digestive system...
CTAGCATAGCGCGAGATGTTGTTGTTTAGATTACCCCTCCCCGCGACCACAATGCACGGTAAATTTGGATAGGAATTTGAAACCTAAATTAGCTATAATGCGCCAATGCACTTCCGTCACAAACAGACGGACACTGACATCGTAGCATAAGCGCGAGATGTATATATTACATATTACTGCTTCAGGTAACTTTTCTAGCTGATACTCGAAACGAAAACAAAATATATTGCAAAACTTATAATATCAGGTAAGAGACTTTAACATTGCTATTTTCTAGTACCGGTATTACAAACTTCAACGTTACTATTTTCTGGTATTAATGTTTCAAAATGCAGCATAGCAACACATTCTAAGGTGTGCTGGGATAACAATGACTTTACGTAAGATTCTTTTCAGCAGAGTCTTAGAATAAAAGACTTCTGCATGTTGGTCGGCACTTAAGGAAGATGTCAAAAAGAGTAACTGTGTTTCTTTACACGCAGTGTACAATGAAAAATTATAACCTACATGAACATATACATTGTTGTTGTTATTGTTGTTGTTGTTGTTGTTATTGTTGCTGTTGTTACTGTTTGCATCTGACAGCTCATCGCGGCTGATTGGCGGTAACAGCCCACTACGCGGACCAGCTCTGGCTGTCATAGATGGAGCTTGACTCTCCGCAATGGTTGCCATCTTTACACCACGTAGCACATCATGGAGCAGCGTCGACTGCCTGTCATCCTCCTGCCAGCCATCAAAATACTCTCCGTCAATCATCTTATACACAGAGTGCTCATTCACACAGTTTTTAGCCGGAATCGCATATAAGGGACAGACACGGGCTATTCCTACAAATTTTGACAATAGCGTGTGGTCTGTGTCCTGGTCATGACTTGAGTGCCATGCCAAAATGGATAAATCGATCAAGGAGCAATTTAGGGTTTAGACTTAGGTGGGCCAAAAAACCATGTACTAGACAAGGTTTCATAATGGGCCCTGGTACAAGCAATGCAAGTAGTGAGTAAGCTTAAAGTGACTCCCAAGGCATACAGTCTACAAAAATGGAACCAAACTAAAGGCATAAACATACCGGGAAAAAGTCTGATGTCTACAATTTCCTTGGAAATTAAAGACAAAGTTGCCACGATCAGTCATATTCACACCCATTTGCCAACAGTCGCTCAGCTTTCCCAAGTCGGCTTCAAGTCAGTCAGTCATATTTTTCATCAGTCCGTCATGTTTATTCATGTTACTGACTTCAGGGTCTGGTCTACAGGGTGACATGATTTGTTGCAGTGGGTGGCAAGCTTGCAGCAGTTGCAGCAGCACAGACTAACTGTGCTGAAGGCAAACAATTCGGTGCACGTTTTTGTACCGAAAACTCTAAGTGGCAGAAGGGAACATCAGCAAGTCAGTGAGATATCTCACAGTGGGCAGTCTACGTGGCTGCTGCTCAATGAGAAATTTTAGCCAACAAATCCAGCTGCAACCCAACCAGATAAAAACAAAATACAGAATTAAAACAAACAAAAATGAAACAAAAGCCATAATATCGATTATACAGGAACTCTAGTTTGAGTCCCATTCCATGAAAGCATCTGTGTTGGACAAATAATATCCTTCAAATATTTACCACATTCTGAGTTCTCAGTCGGTCTCCTGGTGCTATTGGGGCGAGCTTTAATCGCCCAGCATGCTTGGTACGGGCAGATGTTGACCGCTCAGATGCTTTGATAATGCCATGACTCGACAATGGAGCCAGACTTGAACTTGGTCTTGTAACTGACGAACTGCCAATGTGATCGTCTGCATCACTAAATCAACAGTAAACCTCATTTCTCTCTCTGCTTACCAATAATCACACTAGTATACTGTGTAAACAAAAACATACCTTATATTTTTAATATCTGATACAACAATTATTGAATATACATAGACAGGAAGTAATTAGAAAAGGTGGGTATGAATTTGTTCACACTTGTAAATGTAAATGTACCAATCTGTAAATGTACGACTCATTCATCAGAAGAAGTCATATCGTTTCCCTCCAAAACAAATGATTTTGAACAGCAGAACAACAAAAATGTGCATGACAGCTTAAACTTCAGGCAAGAAACACAACAGGAACTGTAAGAAGTAATAAAATAATCCATGTTGATACAGAGTTTCTCGTCTTATCTGCCAATGATGAATCCCATCAACCACATGTACATGGTTGGTTGCGTAGCAAAGTGGTAGAAGGTATAAGGTCTCTGGCCGGCAAACTTTCCCTGTCCTGCGCATGACCTGCAGCTGATGGGTGACCACTATTGTGGGTAAACTGTCCGCTACATGTCAGCCAACCAGGCCAACTCAGCCTTTCATCCTTACAGGGTTGAAAAATTAGTAAGCTGGAATCGGATGTGTCCTACCATGTGGAACTATCTGGTGAATGCTGTGGAGGTAACGCAGGCCTGGCGGAAAGTAATGGCAGCCTACTGCTGGGTGGATGGCTTAGTCACCTGCGGGATGAATGCCTATACACCGGGATCAGCTCCAGGCCCAACACTTGGCAACTAGTATGGGAAAACTTTACCTTTTACCTTTACTTAGTATACAGTACACACACTGCTGCTTCATGCCTCGAATATGATGATATACTGGAGTTATGTCAGGTCTGTTGGCTGGCCACATGTTACAACTGATTAACAGCACAGAAGCACGACTCACTGAATCAGTTAAAAGTTTTACATCCTACTTGATACCAAACAGGTCATTTTAGAAACATTCTACTCAGCAAATATCTTGCCAAGTACTCAGGAAACTAAACCTAAAACAACAAAAGCAACTACACCGTGTCTCAAAAAACAACACTGATATAGCGTACTATAACTTAAACGCACATCAACCGATTTTGGTAAGTTTTGGCAAATGTGTTGCTGAGAAAGTATGCTATCGCACGGCAATTTGTTATCCCACCTCTCCTAGCTAATGTCTCTGCACTACCTAGAGAAACATTAACCCACAAATGTCTTCATCCACACAAAGTAAAAATACACCCACACTTTTTCCTCTTTAAAATTCACTGGACCTTATTTGCAGGCACAGTAGCTTAGACTTAAATACACTGGCAGTCACCTCATCTTGTTTTAACGACAATTATAACTGACACAACTTTATTTTGCTGTACATCACATTGTAATCAGTGTCAGTATCTCTCTACTGTCTAGAGTTATCGGTCACACAAATTAACAAATAGTTTTGACACTGAAACATCAGCATATCGAAATTCAGCGGAGGCAACTTACACTAATGCACCAGTTCTGATTCTGGCCTGAATTGCTTTGCTGGATATAGTTAACAAGCCATCCAGATGTGGCACGCTAAAGATGCTGCCAGCATCAACTGACGACGGCTGAGACACACATTAACAAACATTCTCACAACATAGCACAAGCATACAGTCAATGGACTAGCAATGGTGCACTGTCTGCGACCTCTCCAGAAGTCTGGAACAGCAATCAGCTGTCGATTACAAGTTCTCTATATCCCTCGTCATTCAAATGTATCCTCAACTATTTTAAATTCAGACCATCCTTCCCTATCATCTACATCTCGTTCACCAAGTGACTAACATGCCTCTGATTCAGGTTTCATCCTAATCATATGTGCGAGATAAGCTCATGTATGCATGTGCACATGTAGACAAGTTACACATTATGGCATGACGGAGACTAATAATATTACTGAAAACTAAAAAAATTAGCAGTTGTATTGACCTGCATACCCATGCTAGAACCACATTTGTTAACGGTAAGACCTTGACCTGACATTTTGACATCATTTTTTAGCACGGCCAGTGCAGACCATGGACTATGTGTATCAAGTTTGGTGTTGATTGCTCGGAACATCGACCAACACACACACAGACCACAGACAAACAAACAGTCACAGATGCCACTTGTCACCCTACCCATGCACTCGCTACCACTGGCACTGCTATCTATATTATAAATGGTGATGGGTCGTGTGACTCGTACACTCTATTGAGGCAAGCTGCTGTGTGAAATTAGATGTCAGATGAAAATGCCCACAATTAATCAGTTAACACTGTAAACTACACTTTGTCCCAACAAAAGCAAGACGAACTTTTGGTAATAATAATTTTATTTTTGGCAACCGTTGACCAAATTGCAAATTTCTTTCACTGGTGGAATCCCAAGAAAATTATCTACCCATTTGTGACATATATGTCCAAAAAAAAACGGCTATTTTCTAAAATGTGACGCTAGTGGTTGGAGTGGTGCACACCCAAGCAATTAACTCAGATTGCTACAATCAGAATGACCTCCCACATAAAGTTCTGCGCCTAAAAGTGGACACGGTTGCTCATCAGATGATAAACTTGATGCTGAAGGTCAACTAATGGGTTTTCATGATGACTCAGAGTGATCCAAGCAAATGCTGACAAGAGGGGCTAGCAGTGACCCTCCATCGGCAGCGGCCATGTTTGTTAGGGATCATATTATGGCTTCAACTTTGCTGGCTGGCGCAGCCGCTGTGTTCGCGGCATGCACCGCGACCCAACGCACTTCCATCACAGACAGACAGATAGACACTGACATCATAGCATAAGCACGAGATGGATATATTACATCTCGCTCTAAAAAGTGATGTGGCAAAAATACAGCTTATTTACTTACTAATTTTTTGCAACTACAGACAAAACAAAGAGTCTGCAGCTTGTAATCCACTGCATCTTACGGCCTGGCCTACACACCTGATCTGGCAGAACTACCATATAGTTGGAACTGTACACATCATGCTGGTTCACAGACGACTGTGCCGCCGCAGGTTCTACATCACGCAGCTCATCGTCAATAACAAGGATGTCAGTCCCATATTCGTGTGAATCACCTGCTGTAACAACAAGAAGCATTTGAAAAATGTTGGGCCCATTGCCACTGCGAGCCGCCGCACGACGCATTGCCATTCACCAGGTGTCGCGACTGTCGCACGCCGCCTGCGCATCGATGTCCACAACAACGACGACGACGACGACGACAACAACGACAACGTGTGACAGAGGGGACCGCTATGGCCCCATAGAATGGGCCCAATGAATGCACTCATCTGTTGCACCCGCTCTAAATAAGAAGTACTTTCCCGGATGTGATGCAGCACAATTCGACAAACAAAAACCTGGTTACTCTTCAAATAAGAATATCGATATATGTTTAAAATCAACAGAAGCAGTTGTTTTTCGGTCTTGGTCATGGGAAACAATGAGGCTGCACACCGCCGGTTTTCGTCATTATGACCTCTGACTTGAGGTCAGCGGCTAGCAACCTGAGGTTACGGTCTTGGAATAGTGCCTGATTTAAATTCATTTCACTACAAAGAGAGTGACCACTTTCCTGATTACCAGATCACTTCCCAACTTCTGGGCTACACTACTGTGACACATGTCTCTGTGACCTTCAATATGTAGTGCCTTAAAAAACATTTACTTACTTACTTACTTACAGCTGCAGTGACAACTGTAAAATTTCCAGTAACAGATGATACAGGCTTGAAGTCTTGGTCTTGTTGATATGGTCTTAGACGTATTACCAAAGCTCATTCTTGTGCAGATATTTAAGAGTTCAGCACTAAGCAGATTTTACTCTGCCTACGACTTCATCACTCAAAGTTTCAGTAAAGCTATCATTTCTCAATCACATTCACGGACAATCAAGACTATGATGAAATATAATTGACAAATTAAATGTCACTTACATTTGTGTACTGTTTCAATATGTCTCTGAATTACGGGTTTCAGAATATCAACTACCTGTACAAAAAATACCAAACTTATTATACCAGTGCTCTTTCTTGAAGTAGGCCTCATAACAAACTGCATGGTATTGTCTATCTGCACTATCTGTCCCGTGTCTGCCACTAAGTGAAGAATAAAAAAGCCCAGAAAGCCCAAAATATACAACACACCTCAGTTAGCTGACTAGCAACTTAATCTGTCATCTTCACTTGTTCCAAATTCGTGCATCCCCTGGGGATAGACCAGAAGTTTTCATAGCTACCCTCTGAATATCATAACACCTCATCTTTAAATGAGGCCCAATGTTTAATGTCATCTGCATCCACTGTCGTACCGCGTTTATTCAAATTGATATCATCTTGTATACCACATGTGCAATCTACTTCAGTCTACCCTTTCTAAACTCAACAATTTTCTGCACTCAGTGTAACAGCAATAAGCTGAAGTCAAACAAACTGACACAAACATAGAAGCAGCATACAGATTTCAAAAAAAAACAAGAACAATATAAAACTTACATCAGTCCAAACTCTGCTAAAGATACATTTACGAATGCTTGCCAAATCAAATTCATCAGTTTGGTGTAGGCAGGAAATACTAGACGAAGAAACATCACTGCTGAAATACATAAATTTTAATTATTTTTAACATTTCATCTTGACATAAACTAATCTACAATTTACAAAAATATCAGCTCACATGAAAAAAATAACACAGTGCATCAACTCTACCAAGCTATTATATTACATTATTTCTTTCAAATATTGGATAGATGTTCAGGAAAAGTCGCAATAAAACTAACTCACTGTATTTTATAGTCAGCGAGGCCCTCCTGCTCAATAATTTCACCATCGTCTTCCTCACTGCTGCTGCTGTGTTGTAGTGGATGAAAGCTGAATGGCCTCGGAGTAATACTGACGCTTTCTGCCAAGTCTTGACGAATGCTATTGAGCCTTGTAATAACATGCGATACAGGATTTTAGATGGACCGGAAGACAAACCGGAAATAGAAATGGTCTAAACCGGCCATCTAATCCTACTATGCCACAAAAAACAAGTCTACATCGTCAAATAATGTAAATACCAGAAATCAAGTGCAATGCCTGAGGGTCACTGCAATAAGATAAGATATGTAGAAATAGCACCATAAACCTCGATTACTGTACCTCTGACACAGGCTATCACAGTAATGATCTGACTCATTTTTGTTCAGTTACAGGTGAATTTACATGTAGATAAACCATACAGAAGCTGGTTAAATTTTGAAAGTTTTCCAGCACACATTCTACAAATAATTAGGCTTCTTAGCTAATGTCTGAGCAATTGATATCCATAGACAGGTGTACTGTTGTACAAAAGAGAAATCCATCAACAGGGAAACGATAGTATTTAACAAGTCTTTACAAATACTCACTGAAGACTGGAATGGTCTGCTTGGGATGGTAAGGAAGTCAGATGTGCAGTTATGTCGTCACAGTGGTTTTGCTGAATAATCTGACCAACTACCCTACAATTACATACATATCGTTTAATTAACGTGACTTACGATAATCAGTGAAAAGTGTGAAACCTTGAATGACAACAATTTTTGGAATCACCTACACAACAGATGCATTAAATACTGCTGCACTGGTTCACGCAGAGCTATCACCACAGGATGGTTTCTAAAGATCGAGACAAAAGCTACTGGATAAAATGCTGCAAAAGGAAATTTGACTCCAGACTCAGAACAGAACCCATTGATAGGCCAGCAATTTAAATACAGGCAAATAGTGCCATACTCCATCAGGAGTGTAGGCGAAATGCTCATCTTCTTTCCTTAGACCTTGAAATCGCAGGTGCATAAACCACTTTTAAGTCTTCGATGCATGGCCGTTTTGACGCCAGACTTACGTTACCATCCAAGTCGAAGGGTGTCACCGACTTGTGATATCGGTAAGAAATTATACTGCTTGGTAACACAGGTGCACGTGTGTAAAAAAAACTTGCCCAAAACCTGGCAGCGGAATGACACAAAGTCAAACCCACGACCTGATGCCCAAATAATTACATCACCAGGTCAATGACTTGAATGAGTAAGTAACTTTCATCATACAGACAGTAAAACCCCTTTCACACTGGAAATTTCTATTTCAAAATTCCATTTCAAAATACAAGTCGCATGACTATTTCACAATATAGAACATGTTCTATTTTGCGAAATTCAATTTCGAGATATGGGGCAATGTGCAAATTGCATGCAGGACAGTCACATGATTTGTATTTTGAAATAGAATTTCGAAATAAAAATTTCCAGTGTAAAATGGGCCTAACATCAGTTTGTGCTGTCACAGCAGACAGTGGCACCTGAGATGCGTGAATCGCGTTGTCCATTCACCACATTCGAGGCACAAGTACGAAGTGCAAGGACCAGACTTGTTGTTCTCGTACAATATCGAGTCGATGCTGTCAAACATTTCCTGCACTTTCCTCGACTCTTGACGGTCAAATTCCTGACAGAAAAAAACATAGCTTCCAGTACAGTCTGCTATTGACAAAACACGCCACTTTGCACTGACGAAAGCACAACACAAGAATCATAACTATAACATTTACTGCAAAAAAAACTAATGCAACAACCTGGAGAGATTATCCCCAAATCTGATAAACAAACGGGGTATACCCCTTCCAACAAATTCACAGAAATTTATTCAAGTTGCCATACAAAAATAATCTAGAAAACTCAACATAATGTTAGCCTATGCTGATATCAGGCAAAATTGCAAATAAAACCAATAAATAAAAATAAACACTACTCTGCAGACGTAACTGCACCAAAATATATTAAAAGCAGCCACTTGCGATGTGCAAGTGAGTAAACAGCTGTAATTTCCTAATAAAAATTCCTTCAAAGTTATGACGAAAATATAAATGACTACCAAGTCCAGAATTAATCAGTAAACTACGTTAGTTCTTCATCAACCTACCACAAAATTCCTTCACAGTCAACTGAAACCCTCTATCTTTATCTGTACAAAATAGTGGTAGCTTAACACTCCACTAAAACATTCTTAACAACCTTTTTAATGTATCCCACACATTTGGAAAAATGTAATATGGATACCTGCATCTTGGTTCTGGCAGCACTGAGCATATAGACGGTATTAGTATTAGCTATTTATAGTAATTAATGCCAGGCTTACATCTTCGCAGAATGAACAAACGCTGCTTCGGGCCGTGAAGTTGCCAGACACACCACAGTCTGAAGATGTGCGGGAACAGCTTGCTAAGCTAGATCTTGGAGAAGCTGACACCGATGAAGATGTACTACTCCACACGGCCCACTGTTGTACATTGCCTCTGCAGCCAAACACTGTTTATTAAGCTACGCCACATTTTACTAATCCAGCCATTTTCTCATATGAAGAAATAATGTCATGTCACATTAAAAACAGGCACAGTGACTGGCCTCATTAAGAACAACTAGAAGTGCTTGCTGAAAAATATTAAAATATTTTCCTAAGGAAAAGAAATGGACTGCACAAAAAATACAGAGTAGAAGGAAGACAGCACAACTTCGAACAGTTAAATAATTTATTTCCTAATATAGCATTAGTAACTAAAAAAATAGTTTTCTTTACAAAAACAGTCAATAGGCTGCTAATTTGCTAATTATCTACTGGTACTCAAATAAGTGAGTACATTAATACTTGCACGTCACTGAGGTTATTACAAATCAACAACGAGTGAATTTTGGATAATACAACAACAACAACAACCGTTTTACATCCTTTATATGGAACTATCTGGGTGAGCCTATACTAAAAGAAACATTCACCCACTCAAACCTATCATGATCATCAACCATCCTTTATCAGCTTCCTCCATCTACTATAATCCATAGCATCCTCCCTGTTCAATTTACATGCCTGACATTCTTTTTGCACAACCTCTCTGCGAGTCCTCTTTGGTCTACCTCTGGGTCTGGAACCCTCCACTTCATACCCTATACAGTTCTTCACCCAGTCACTGTCTTCTTTCACCACAAGCCCATACCTTCGCAACCTGTTTAAAAAAATTAAAAATTAAACATAGGGTAACAAATAAGACCGCTATTTGACAGTAAAATAAAACTACACAGACGACAACACAGAAACATACCCGTGTTTACTGTCACTGGGAGCTGGGGTTCGGACTACGGAAGCCAGCTCTGGCAAAGGCTGATCAACCGTGCGTCGTCTAGATAACATAGAATTGCAACATTTACATAACTTCATTCACAAACCACAACCTGGAGTTGCTATTTAAGAACTTACTTAGATACCATCGCAATAATAAAACAAGCACCACTTAACCCTTCCCGATAAACTGGAACCAATTCTGTGATTTTTTTGGTGTCAGCCAGGGATGATAATTGACAGGAAATCTAACTACAAGCCCAGATCTAAACAAGTAAATCATGTAACTCAATCAACTCTCAATTTCGACCATTACGGCATGATTGCAAAGTTGTCGTCTTACTCGCTTCGCCTGACCCTGGTTGCCTACCCAGCCAATCGGTTACTTACAGAAGTCTGGTCTTGCAGCTGCACCCATATAATCATTGTACAGTACAATGAGGTTGTCTGCTGTCGAGTGACTGTAGAAAAGCTGGCCTGTCTGCAGTCACTTGTATGGTCATTAACGAACAACATTGCTGTCTCCTTCTGACAGCCTTTCTGCGGTGAGTGAAAGACCAGCAAACATGGCTGTACAATTTGTCTACCTGGAACAGTAGAGTGTGCACGCAATCTTCCCTGATGCAATGCGACGGTATGTTGTCAATGTCTGATTATTACTAAGTGTCACAAACAGTCACATAGACCAGGACAGAAGATGCAGTTGATAACTATTATCATGTTAATCTGTGAACAGCATCACTGGTTTCCATGATTCAATGAAGCTTAAATTCCATGGAAGCAGTTTCTTCGTAGCATCCTCGCAAGGATGTCGCTCACATGTCACGAGAAAATTTGGCATGTCGGACGAGGATGCCAACAGGATGCTAGCAACTTGTCTGCAACAAGTCATGCATGTTATGCTCGTGAACTTTGGAGAACGACACGACACATGGACAAACGGACAACACTATACCGCAGCAGACTGCCATCCGACCAATCAGGTAAGTGCGTGGAAAGCTAAACAGCGAAATCACCCAAGACATGCCATCCTCACGAGGATGTTGCGCGTGTCAGGAGCACTGGAGTGCACGAGGATGCTACAAAGAAACTGCTCCCATGGAATTCCAGCTTTACAGTAAACACGTGTATCTGCACCGTTATGCTCCACACTTTTCCCCTTTGTCATGGTGCTGCACTGTTTGCTGTAGGCCCATCTGCTGGACTACAAAGCAGCTGCCTGGTCACGAAAGAAAATACATTCCTGGACATGTTTTTCATTCCTGGAAATTCAGGAACAGGCAGTCGGATTTCCAGGAATCCTGGGTGCCCGGAAATGGATTCCCTAGTTGCAATGCGTGCCCGACATCCATCCACCCAACCTCACCCTGCTACGTCGGTCGCCACTCATGCCACTGCAGACAGTGCGCCACTGCAACCAGTCTGGTTGACATTTAAAAGCTTACTGCAGCCTATTGAGAATTTTGTTTCCCAGGATAAAGAAAAAATTTAGTCTAGAGTCTTGTGAGACTTGTTAACATCTATAGTGTCAGTGTAGCTACATATAATTTTGCATCACATCAGAAAGCCGGTATTATCATATACATTAACAGGTGAACTTTGCCATCACTTAAATAACTCAAATGGGCAGCATCACTGTTCATTAAACTTCAATAGTTCGTCACAAATGTGGAGCAAAATAACAAGTAACTGTTGTAGGCAACAGCTTTTACACTGGCAGAGAATTGAAAGCTGTAGAACTCACACTTGCAAAGGAATGCTCTTCCTGACATAACGTCCCGTCATATTCTTCTATGCTCTATGTAATGAATGACATGTTGTTATGTCTGCAACAAAGACAAGAGGCTGAATTCATAAAGACAGTACAAGTATCTGCTGATAAAATGACTGAATAGGGCAATTTAGAACAGTCACGTCACCATGTTTGCTTACTCCTGTCAATGCACTAAATAACAGAGCTAACGGAGTAAAAAAAACTTACATAAACGTCTTATGCAGTTCATTCTGCCTGCAAGTCTGATGCGTCTGACCCGAGTGAAGATTCATGCCCGCATGCTATAACCACATATCAACTGTCGAGCTTACCAATAACTATTTCGCAATCGTAGCATTAAAGTCAATGGCAGCCACTGAGTATAACCACTCTCATCAACTTGCATTATTTTTGCCAGTAGCTTTTTTCTCTTCATGGCCATATAACATTACATTCAACGCTGTGACTTTGCACAGTAACACACATAGTTCATTAGCAGTATTGTACTTTTACTACTTTACTGTGCATTGCATTCAAAATTTTTAAAAATAATTTTAGAAGGTGAGGTCAGGGAAGGCAGCATTTAACTTTTTATGATTTATCTAGTCAACCTGGCATGCCAGCCCACCAGGTTATATATTTGGCTTTTTTTAATGATTGCTTGGAGACCAATTATCTCAAGATTTACCTCACTGATTATCAAGAACCTTTCACCAAATAGTAGCTGTTTGTGTGCAGATCATGGATCTGACCTCCAGTTTCCGATTTCTCACGGGATGCTGTCATAGCCATCAATTTTGTGGAGAATCACCAAACTTACCATGCACGAATGAGACCGATTATCTCAGAAGATATTGGACCGACCTTCATGAAATTTTCTGCATGGAGAGAAATATTAACAAGGATAATTAATCTGGCATTTTTTCTGATCGCTCAATTGCAACTGATCCTCTGACGCCCTAATGTTAAATGTCCAAGTGGATCCAATTATACTTTTTAATATTTGTACATTAAACATCAATTACATCATGTGACATTAGAATAGGGGACACATGTAGAATACTAGCTGTAAATCTTGCCTCGATCAGCTTTTGATTGCGATCAGATGGTTGCTTATAGTGTGCGATCACATTCGATCATAAACAAGACTGATCGCGATCATCAGACTCGGCGGCACAATGGCATTGTATAGTGTCACTGCCGCCGCACAGACACTTGCATAGGTCTGTTATAAACACAGCACGGGGACAGCAGGGAGGTGGGGACTGAGGAGTGGGTGACTCAGTTGCAGCAGCAGCACGTGGGAACAGTTGGCGGGTGAGTGTGTAACCTGATACCTAACTGCAGAGTCCTGCACCAGGGCAACCGACCGTCCGTCCACACTGACTAATGACTATGCTATACTAGGCGTCGCCTACGTGACGATCAGTGATCGCGATCAGCTGCTGATGACATCACGATCATCGATAACTTCACTAGGTGATCGAGGCAAGCCCTAACTAGCTGGTGCCTAAAACATGGGAAGTAGTTCGTCATTTTAGGTGTGTGTAATTGCTGCCATACTGTTTTTTTTTCAATTAAATTTTTACACTACAGAGGAGGCACAGCCCTAGTAGCATAGCTACGAACTATAGGGCCCCTAGGCAAATATTCAAATTGTGTTGCACTTCATCATAAGGTAAGACGTACCGTTCCTGTCCCTTCCTCCCCTTTATAATGGCTAGGAGGTCTGGGGGAGTGCTATAGCTCCCCCAGCGGGTCCAGGCAAAGCCCGACCGCCAAATGCATTTTGGTGTACATAGTTCACAGCCCAAAATTTGCAAATCTGTTAATGTTTCACTACATGTCTACAGGCACAAGACGCGCATACATTTTATGACTTTCGAGAATTCAGATTCTGTTCGTATTGTAAACTTCTCCACTGCAGGGTTTCTGCAAATTTAATTAGACAATTTTTCAGCATGGTGCACTGCATACTGCTTCTGCTGTGGTAGCGTCACGCCACCACAGGGTCTATTATCGGAAAACATGATGCCATCTACAAAACCGGAAATATATAGCATATTTTCACGTATGCTGCCCCTTTCTGGTTGGGGAAAATGCGATGGTGCGGGTCAATTCAGAGCCTGCCTTGGTGACTTAACCCTTACCTGCAGTTGCCCTACTCAGCTGAGAAGGTGCGATTGTTCTTTCTGATTTAGCTACTTCCGGTTTCTCTGGAAGTATGTTGAGGGTCTTCCAGTCCTTTCCTCGCTTGACTCCTGCCTCGAGTAGCTGCAACAACTAGAAGGTAAGGGCTAATAATTTATTTTTCACTTGGAACTTGGGGGCCCCCTAGACACGGGAGCTGCCTGGACTTTGCCCACCCTGCTACACCACTGCGCAGACCCCACCCTCAGTAATTTCTTTTTATAAGACGATATTAATGCTAACCCTACCGGCTGCTATTCTACAGTCTAGCCTAGAAGAAAAGTGGGCACAGCATGGACCTAACCCTACTAACCCAACTGAACCATATGCCTACTAACCTTAAATGACATGGCAGCACTCCATAGAATGCGTCCGCTGTTCACCACACCAGCTGAAATCAATAAACCCATCATAACATAATGGGAAATTAGTAAACACAGAGACTAACCCAACTAACTAACTACACACTGCGTGTGCTGCGAACTATACCTTTATTCCCTTACGTTACGAATCAAACAAGCCGCGCGTTTCCTTGACAACGACGACTCTAGCCGTTGTACGAGCAAACACTTTTAACACAACTACTGCAGACTACACGACAACCAACATCATTCTTTTTTACTATATGTAATATAAAACGCGCTATTATAATGCAATAAAAAGCTACATTAATATATAAACGCAAAACTGTTCTCAACACAAACCACTAATGTAAACATAAACAAAACGATTATTTAGCGACAGACCCGCACAAAAATCTTTGTAACGTAACGTACTTCTACTTCTACTTGTAGATGTCGGGCGTAGAAGCAAAGCTTTATGGAGCCCCCCTCTTCCACGAATCGTAGCGGTTCTTGAAAGCGTTTACTGAGGGTGCTTCAACGATGTGACTCGGTAGCTGGTTCCACGGTCCAAACACTCGTTGACTGAAAAAATTTCGTCGAACTTCCAGGCGGCTTCGTTTTGTGGCAATCTTGTAACGGTGTCCTCGCAAACTATAACCCGTCACTACAAATTCAAAAAAGTCTTCAATCTTGATATTATCCTTTCCTGTAACAATCTTGTAAGTCTCAATGAGGTCTCCTCTCAAGCGTCTGACAGCTAATGTCGGCAGGCCCAGATTACACAATCTCTGCTCATAGCTCAAATTCTTCATACCCTTGACCAGCTTGGTTGCTCGGCACTGTATCTTTTCTAGGCAGTCAATATCTCGTTGCAAATACGGAGACCAAGCCTGTATGGCATACTCCAAGCATGGTCTAACGTAAATTTCAATTTCAACTTTTTCGACTTAGATTCATGGATTCAACAGTCGACACTGTGCACGTGCACTGCAGTCGTGCTACTCGTGCACTGTGCCATTCAATACAAGAGGGCCTAGCAGTGGATAGCATAGCGCAAGATGTCACTGTCAGCAGACCATTATAGTTGTATGTATTTTTGTATATACAGCTGATATTCTGAAAATTCAGCAGCAGAGTAGAATTAAGCTGTACAGAAAATTAGATTCCACTACAGTTCATACAGAGTGGTCATACATTACTGCACTCACGTACAGCTACAGTAGATGATGATCGCCAAAACTTAATATAAGAGACATACATCAGGTCCATATTGGGGTCGGGGTGCATAACTGTTATAAAATATAAAGTTTATTTTAAATTAAAAATACTTTTAATCATTCGGCAGTTTCCAATAAAAGCAAAATTAGGCTTACATTCCAGCTCACACAAAATGCATGAAATAGCTCATTTCAGTAACGCTCTTCCGACATTGACTCAGTGACCCAATATCTGGGGCTAATGGCTAGTAATGACAATAAAGCAATGAACAAAATATACATAAAATACCTACCTATGCTAAAACAACACATGTAAACCTATGCTTGCAACACAAAAAAACAACCAGAAATGTGTGGCAGAGCCTAGCATATAGCCCGCCCAGCATAGCAGTGTTGCCCCTAGCGAATAGTAGCATAACAGAATCGAGTACTGATCGACGCAGTGCCTAGCAGTGCCGCCAACTAGTGAACATAGTTTAATTAAACCAAGGGCTGATCAACGCTTGCTGAATTCAGTTTAGCCTCGTAAACGTCCGAGTTATGGGCAGAGGCCTACAAAATTTATGTCTGATGTAGGTGTACCATTTCCACTTTTAATGCGCCCATCAATTGCAATATTCTGATGCATTTTCAAATGCTAGCATGATAAATGAAGGTGGGAAGGCCGATTTTCGCCCAATGCAGGTTCAAAAGTTCACAAATGAGCCCCATCATCTCTGGGGTTACTGGACCAAAGTTCATCAAATTTTTACATGATGTAGATATCACTTCAGCTGTTAACACACACATTTAGATGGCGATATTCCATTCTATTGTCGAATGCCAGCACACAGAGTGATGATGGTATCAATCAATGTTGATTTTTGCCTCCAAAAATTAATTGGTTACCATAGCAACGTCCATTCAGCAGTGGCAGCGCCAGGGGTCACCCCGAAAGGGGGCGATAAGATTCCCCGACAGGGGGCTGAGATAATGACCTTGAACTTCCGTACAACAATTACCCATATCAGTTATGCCTTTAATGTCGTGTAAGCCTATTTATAGCGGTTACATTACGATTTACGAATGTGACATGTATGAATTGTGCTACTGTCTTATCAATGATCACACTCTCTCGCCATCCTTTGCAATCATCCCCGACGAAAAACCTATAAATTCCCTGACGGGGGGGAGGGGAGGAGAGGGGGGCAAGTCCACCCC
>Ga0209782_1000574_pt1 | contig 16640 bp, 11 predicted proteins | sample WorMetmaBAHAMAS1_FD_187390 | JGI IMG/M metagenome (GOLD analysis project Ga0209782, IMG submission 187390) | Marine gutless worms symbiont microbial communities from Max Planck institute for Marine Microbiology, Germany - Inanidrilus... | ecosystem: Host-associated > Annelida > Digestive system...
ATCTTAAATACGCCACTGACAGACACTAAAATTGTTTTCATGAGATACCAAATTTTACCTTCAAAATGCACCATTTGGTAATTTGATTCTCAGGAAAATCATTAAATTTGTTGTCACCAGATGTCAGATTTTAAGGCTAAAATGCAGCTAATTCAATTTTCGGCTGGGGCTCCACCGGAGACCCAGCTGAGGGAGCTTACAGTGCTCCCCCCAGACCTCATAGCTGGATATAAGCGGCGTCTACTTCTAAGGGAAGAGAGAGAAAAGAAGGGGAGGAGAGGGGATGTACGACCCACCCCCCCAATTTTGAGCTGGCTACGGGCCTGCAGTCGCTTGGTATGCATTGACTCTGAGGTCAAAAGGTCAAGATTACAGGTTTATCAAGTGTACTGCCAGGCCAGGGTGTCAGTACAACTGTTTATAACGGCTGTATAGGCATATTAGATTCACTTTTGGTTGTTGTTATAGTTGCTGCTAGAAAACTGGCAAAATAGTGCAACGCCAATGATGAACGAAATCTACAGTCACTTTGCCGGGGACAGTTTACCGCCACATCCATCACAACAGCATATGCCGGACCCAAACGTGCGCAACTCGACGCGATCTGTACGCTACTGGACACAGCTGAGCGACTGGTACACAACTCTGCCGCACGTCATCCTCTACTCGTCGTTCAACGAGCTCGTCGTCCTGCTCAACCGCACCTCGCTGCACGACCTGCGCCACATCAGTCGACTCATGGCCAAACACAACGCTCGAGTCAAGCACCAGCTTCGACAAGACTGGCAACAGATTCTCATCAACGTCACCGCCAACAGTCCCAACCGGCCATGCTGACGTCAAACGAGTCATCGTGGAGGAAGGAAGGTGAACAATGAATGTCACATAGTCGATCATGAACATGGTCGAGTGCTGACGACAGTGACATAGCTGCATAGAATGACACGACAGTTAGTTGGTTCACTGCTGTCTGCATACTGTCGTTGTCATACTGTCGATCATCGTAAATGCAAATCAGAGACCTGTGTGTTCTAACTACCTCAATTGTAAATTTTGTTGTTTTACTTTATTCAGTGGGAACAGTCATTTACAGTCCAGGTGTATTGTTAACACAAGGTGCTTGCACAGCCTGCTTGTCTGTTGTTAGCAGATCTGCTCTATTCAAGCGTGACGACAGGTCAGCATCCTGTTCACTAGTTAGACTACCCTGCCTGCTTACCTGCTGCAGTGCAGTGGTCTAGCTTCTCATATGATTAGGTCATGAGGAAAGCTACAAAATAGCCTGGACTAAGCCACATTTAGATACATATATAGAGAGAGGAGAGAGACTTCTCAATATATTACGTTACTAACCTGAAGCTGAATGACTAGAATGTAGATATTCACTTTCACATACACGATATTTTACTGTGATATTTTGATAAGACCAAAAGGCAAAACAATATCTGCATCAACATGGAGGTGTCAAAGTCAAAAGGTTAGCAAACATGCTTTCAGACACTTCCAGTCATCAGGGGAGCTTGCAGAATACTGTGAACTTAGGTCTAGGTCGAAACGTTGTTGTTACAAGTCAGAAAAAGAAGAAATGTTCAAAAGCATTTAGTCAGTTTTTGATATGTGTCTTATAGTATATGCAACATGCCTAGCAACATTGTAGTTAACAGAATTATGTGCAATGAGTTCAGAAACGGGAATTGCAAGTTATGTATTGACTTCTGTTATATCAAAACAAACCAGCAACTTATCAAAGAAATCTCCATTTGAATAACTGGACAAAAATATATGTCAATTGACTTAATCATCAGATATATCACAGAGGCTCATACAAAAATATTTAACATAACAGACAGAATGTTTCTCAGGCAATGAATCAGCTGTACTCTAACGACTGAATATTCTTTTAGGAACTACGTTTGGTAAAAGACTTAACACAAGATCTGGATGGGCGGGTACTTTACTGTCTGTGAAATAAAGCACACTTGTACATACCTTTGTTGTTTTAAATGTCCAGTTAAGCTGCTCTTAATGTTATTTCATATAGACAATAGGATATAACACTGTTAAAGCTGGTTGTAGGTCGATAGAGTGGATACGAACATAAAAGTACAAAGTCAGGCAAAATAGCAACTTTTCTAGTGGACATTCTGCGATCAAAAATTCTGGTTTCAACCTTCGTCATGTGTTCCCGCTTACTTCATTATGGGTATCACGGAGCTACACGGCACCAGTGTAGTTTGTCACATTCACATCACTGTGGCATCGAACGGAAGATGCAATACGACCTCTAGTGTCTCAGAGACTGGCCAGTATCACAGTGTGCTGTGGACAGGTAATGCAGTGACTAGAATTATGTTCACTGGTATGAGATGCATGCAGGATGTCCAGGTAAAACACCAACCGGCAAACTATTACATCAATCTCATCAGAAAGAACACCAGATATTAATATCACAGCCAACTGCAACATCAGTCATTTCGATTAACTACGTCTTTTTCTTCGGTAATTTTGGCGCTTTATCCAGTCCACGAATGTACTTTTGAGGCAACTTATATTTATCTGCAACAAATGCAAAAAAAACAGCAACAATTACACGGAATAAAATGTCTGCTTGCCACAGTGCTTTGACACCATTGGCCAGGCATCAGGAACAGCATCTAGTGTTCCAAAAATTGAGTGATGAGGTGCTGGCATGGTTACCTGTCTACATCAAGGTGCAAATGGTTGTGGTGTGTGGTCCAGCTGATGCCATTGCCGCCCCATCATCTCATACTTCATTGAAATCCAGAATAATTTATTATCCTTTCTGGTTCCGGCTTACCCAGGTTTTCCTGGAAAATATGGTCTTGCGTCGGTGTTGTTGAGGGAACATACAGTGCACATATTAGTTCTTAGATACAAAAAAGTATATCAACAAAGAAATTTTACGCACACATCAACACCGTAACAACTAAACATTTTAAAAACAAAACTTTGAGAGTGACCTCGAAGCAGTTGTCCAATGTAATGGATCTGGTTTCCTTGGACCATCACTTGAATTTCTTTAGGTTTAGCAGGCCTCGGACCAACAGTTACACTGCATGCAACACCTTTTTGAACTGTGGAAGCAAAATACTCTGGATCAATGCCATATGTTTCCAGATTATAGACAACTGTAGCCTGTACACAGCACTCAACAGCATAAGTAACATGTCACAATCAATTCTCCAAAAAAAATTTAACTGACAGATGTAGTAAGAAATAAATTTCTAATCAACACTTGCAGCTGGCAATACTAACTATGGCCAAAAAACTGGCTTCATTTACAATATATTTGACAATTAAATAAAATACACCATGAAATCGGTATTAGCAGTCACTCGAGGTCACTGAAATGCTACTACTAAATACTGCAGGTATGACTTCCTATTAGTAGTCTGTAATAACTTCATTTCTATCTCATATGGTTTACAAGAAAGTTTTATCATTGTGCATAATTACAGCTTCTTCATACACCTACCGTTTAACGTCCTAGCAAAGATGGATTCCATATTTGGTGTCAGAAAACTAGAATCCACGACCATAACACAATATAATTTATAGCACAGTATTACAGTACACTATCAGCGAGACATGGACAGACAGAGAAACCTCTTGGTATACCTCGACAATGCTAATGCATACTGAATATTCAACGCTGGTTGACCAGTAACACAGACTAGTGCAATATGGAAGGGTAAACCGTAAATGTAAGAGATTAATCTAACATTTATTTACAGAAACGGTTCTGCCATCACCTATTCACCTTATAGACAACTAATTCAACACTCAGTTTTGCTTCATGTCACATAAGCTGGATTAAACTAATAATGCAAGGGCACATTACTTTGCATTCTGACAGCAGTCGCTGTGCTAAAACTAGATAACCTAGTGGTATATTGTCGCGCCTCTGAGGGAGGGGGGTGGGGGAGTTGTGCTCCCCAAAAAGTGGGCCAAAGTTCACCAAAAAATTTTATGGAATGCTACCCCCTAAGACCTCCAATCATGCCAAATTTCATTGAGATTGGTCAACCAGCTTAGAGATAGGGGTTGGTCGGAAAAAAATTTCCACACACAGACAGACAGACTGACACACACACAGCATCCTGACTGGCTGAGTCGTGCCTCGCAGCATGCGAGAAACGCGACTAAAAAGGTAGCAATGTGCTAAGTTCCAACAAAGCTCTGCCAGCCAGAACCTTTTTGTTGGACGCACGCTGAACGACATCGAGTTCAATTGGTTCCAGTCGGCCGCGATGAACCTGCGTTTCAGCGCCTGCGAATGTGACACAATGTACAGGCGTCATTTTGGCGAGACAGCGACTAACAAGCTCGTCCCATCGTAGCGTCTCGACATAGTCACCCCGATTCACTAACATGTCATGCAGCAGAGCATCCAGCTTGACCACGCTGTCACAAACCACCACAGTTAGGCCAGCATTCAAACACCATGATATGTGATTGGTCAGTTGCACGGCCACAAGTAGTACTGACATCATGTTACTCGAAATGAGATGACGCAAACAAGTTGGTGACGGTGCTTGTACAATGTGCAGCTGTCAGGGGCATCTAACCCCCCACTATATATGGGAGATCAACCCCCACATCCGACACAGGGAAAGCACAATTCACTTTTCACGCAACTATCTGACGATGCAAGTACAACAATTCAGTTAAAATGACCAATCGGTCAACACCCCACTTTAAAAAAATGTAGGAGATTGCTCTCTCAACCCCCCTAGGATAGACGCCCCTGGCAGCTGTTGTGCTTTAGTGACGAGTCTGAATATATGCCTTACAGCGATACTAAGTTGTTGGAGTTGGTAAGATGCCACAGTAAACACGGGACAGACAGACACAATTCCCATGCATTACTGCTTTCCACGATGCATGTGGACAGGGGTAATAAAGTGTTTGTTATGAATGCATGTAATTCTGTCAGGTGCTCAGCACAATGGCTGGCAAGATTTTACTTTTTCAGTTATTTTACATGACATCTGAAATTTGTTCGTCGCCGATGCAATTAAAATAAAATCACTTCTACGTTCACACCAAGCACAAGTTATCTTACTTATTGCAATTGGCATGAGATACCCACAACAAAACCAAAATGCTTTGGTGGTTTACGACGAGAGCTGATAGAAGAAAGAACAAAACAAAAAGCAATCAAAGACGATACAGCAACAGCAACACCCGTTTAACCACCCTTTGCCTGGGACTAGCCGGGTGAGCCGGTGCCATAAAGGTAAAAACCAATCGGGATTTTAAAACAATCAGAGATCGATAACTACATGCAGAAGTACAATTCACAAAAGACTACTACAAAATTTGCAGAAAATTTTGAATGAGCAAGGTCATCTTGTATCACATATAACAGAACGAATTAAAAACAGGGTTACGTAAAATGTTATGCATGCCATGTGTATAGGTTATTGAAACCTGTGATGATTATCTAGTAACTGTGAATGCTGAGAAAACCTTCTGTTGTCAGTGTCCTGAAGCTCATTACTTCGAACATACTCAGTTATATGCTGCCGAACCTCTTGTGCTGTCATGGTGTCACCCTTTCTGAAATTGCACGCAACATGTACATGTAAAACAACGAAGTCGCAACACAATACAATCACAAGAGCTTACGGGGTGTTTGATCACATTAAGTGCCAGATATCTCACATAGCATCCTGGCAATGTGATACCAACCAATACTACTTGTAAAACAAAATGCACTTCTACTCGACACAGATTATCTTTAAATTGTTTCTCACATTTGACTGAATCTAAATAAAAATATTACCGTTTTCCCTTAATCAATGGAAGAACTGGAGCCGTCACTTGATACATTTCTACAATGGTTGGTGGACTGTAACTGAAGCTGGAATTGGCAGTCTCAGTGGCAGAGTCGGCATCAGTAGAGGCAGCAGGCCAGTCAGGCATCTGGAAAGACCGTAGTCTGAATAAACAGCAGTGCACACAGCATAGAATGTTTATGGAAAACAGCAAAGAGTTTCAAAACAGAGTTTAACATTATGGACAGTAATTAATTCCACTATATGTAAATGGTTAGAAATGCTATGTTCAATATTTGTTATAAAATACCAAGTAAACATGATGTGTCTTGCTTACTTTCTTGTATGTCATTATGCAAAGTATTAGTTTCACTTTGTAAAAACTCTTCCACATTGTATTTTTATTATTGTGTAAAATGAATAAAGAATGAGACAGAAATAAAAGAAGTATAAGTCTACAATAAACTTCCCACCTTGCACAACCCACAGTACCAGCATCTTATTTACTACAAGCTACAGGCATTTGAAAGTTTCTCTATACACCATGAATAATTCCAAAATATGGCTTCATTTTAATATAATGTCGCAAAATAAGTATAATAAAGAGAGGGTTGTCAGCACCAATAAAATTGTCATTCTTGTATCCTGCTAGCTGTGTAACACCTAATTCAATTCAATTCAATTCAATTTATTTTGTCACACACAAACTCAGTTAGCAGTAATAACAAAATATCAAATACATTTAGATTATGTGTGACGGTAGTACCCAAGGAGCTTATGCTCCGCATAAACGGGCTACCCATGTACAGTGAAATTAAACATATTTATTGCAATACAGAGATTAGGCCTACAAGAAAAGAAAATTAAAAAAAAGATTTTTTAAACAAAAAAAATAAATATATACAAATTCTTGTACAATACTAACTCCGAATGATCTTGATGAATGACAACAATGCTCTCAACACCTTTCGATAATTCCTTCACCTGCACAAAGCCTCTCTGCTGCATTGCTGCCAGGAACTTTGACAACTTCCTGTATGACGATTTCTTCACGTCAAGACTGGAGCCACTTGGACTGGAAGCATCACAATCAAATATAACAACTGTTTGAGCAGTGTCGGCATATCTGTATGTATGTACATCAGTACAGTGTATGAGTCACTGTACCAGTATATGACAATGGCAAAAACAAAATGTATTGCTTCAAACTACTACTAGTTTCACTGCTGTAACCTATCAGCTGTACTTTAATACCAGTAAAGCAATTCCCACACAATTCTCTCGTGACTCGTGCAGGTGACTAGCTGTAAGATGACTTACTACCAATCAGCTAATACTGTCACTTACCAGTTTGACAATCATGACTACATGCCTTCATTACGTTCTGAAGCTTCTTAAATTTATTAGGCTGCACCGTTCTGTAGCATAAGCAGCCTGTTCTTACCAGTCAAGTTCCGTCTTCATTCTGTCAAGTCTGTCTGCTGATAACGAATGTGTATTCTGGAAAAATGGCTGACTTAATCAATATGCTGTTTGGAGTGGTGGGTCAGGTGTGTCCGAGAAACCACAAACTCGAACTGCCCCACAGGAATGGGCAAATTTTTGTGAAATGGAGTATAGCAAATGAAGAAGAATTCAGCATCGACCACGCAAAAACAGATAAACCGATTGATATGCGGTTTGGGATGGTGAGTGGGGTGGACCCACAGAATTGTGTATCAGATGGGTGTATACACTGATGCCACCTGACAAATACAGTTGAACGACTGTGGATGACAGCACAGTTAAGAAATGGCATTCGATCCAGGGAATGCTGCCTGTTCCTAAGTTACTTTTGGCAATCTTGTTAACAAATAGCATCTGATCGCAATAAATGAACTAGCCTAGACACAGTGGCTGCCTACCGGTGTGGCACCATGTGATTGCGGAAGAAGGTGCTAGTCAGCAGCGGTAGTTCGGCCTTCCTGGCTGTCGTTTTGAGAGCACACATAAAGCACTGATACAGCAACATGTCCATATGTTCTACAATCAAGCAGCAACATGAATCTGCCAGGAACAGCCACGATAAATGATGCAATTTAATGCCGTGCACTATGGCTGTCACAGACTTATCAAGGATTAATAACTATTTTTGCCAAAATAATTAGTTAAAATGTTTTAGTCATTGACTAAAATATTATAATTGGTAACAAACAGTCAATGCACTAGTATTATCGTGAGTTTTATTAGCATCAAATCATGTTTATAAACATTTTATGCATACAATTTACCAAAAGCAGATTAATTTTGTTCAGCCTTAGATGTTAGATGCAACCAAAAAAATCTCCAATAGATTATAAGCATGTGAGAAGAAAAAAACCGACAGAAAACAGAAATGGTGACATGTGAGCAGACATGAGAATACAAGACTAGGATTAATGTGTCTGAGAAGCTGTTTCACTTCACCTTTTGCATCTGAACCAACATCATCACTCTGAGACACCGGCTCAGCACTAGCTTCACAGTTACTCTCAGCTACAGCAACAGCACCATCTTCAGCAGCCATATCAGGATCAGCAACAGACTCCGACTGATTCACGTCACTAGTAGCATTGTCACACTCCACACCAGTGCTAAGGTTGACAACTTCTTGACCATTATCAGTGCCGGCTACTGTACTAATGGCTAATTCACTGAGCTGCGATTCAAAGGCACCATTCTGTATCCCAGTATCGTCAGTATCATTACTATCAAAGGACAACATTGTCAGTGGCGATGTAACGGCAAGTAACGGCAGTTCAGATTTGTCTCCCAAAGCCCTATCACCAACAGATATTACACAGACGCAGAAGACCATTACAACAAGTACCGATAATCGTGAAAAAAATTCAACTACATGCACCACATTCATATATAAAAATGAAACTGTTTAACAATCACATAAATTATACTACACTGCACCCTCAATCAAAAACTGGAGTATTACATTGGACCAAAGTATTACTGCTCAGTGCCCACATGTGCTTGCTGATGGCAGTTTGTGAATTTGGATTAGAGTGAAGACACTTGAGTTCTGATAAACAGCGTTATCTACACTGTCTCTATACATGTAAATGCATCACATTCTCTGAAAATAATTTGTAAAACTAGTATAACCCTAATAAGATTAGCACAATCAACAGCAGTCACGAAGTTCAACAAGTTCCAGCAAGTCAAAGGTGTAATCAGTTTTTGGCTGTACAACATTAAAACTCAACTGAGCCTCAAGTTAATGATTTAGCCTAAATTTCAAACTAAAATCCCAACTTAGAGTCAATGAAAGACTTACTCTATCTGAAGTTGAATGTATTAAGAAAGGACTTAGACCAAACAAAGGTCTAGTTCATAGTTAAGTAGTACTACAACTGTGACTTGTAACTCCACTGAAAAATGTGAAAAAAATATAATAAATTTCCATCATCTAGTAAATGCATCATAACTTTCAATTCTTGCCCCCATAAGACTCACTGTGTTTGACTCACTGTACAAATAAGCACAAATTAAAAGTAACATTTTTAATTTTTCAAAATCCGAAAATATGTCATTATCATAAGCCAATACAATACTGGATATTATGACAGTGGATCACAATAAAATGTGATAAAGCAACAACATATATAACATCACTCACATAATCTGCAACTAATAAAACTGCAAGTGTCTGCAAGATATACAAGTAGCCAAATATCTGCTCTCACCAAAGTTGATCACGATAAGTATGTAACACAATTACACCTTTTCCACGCATGCCAGCTTCTATCATTCCAGCACTAGACAGTACTGTTCGACCAACAGCAACAGCTGCCCTATCAATACATATCACAGTACAGTAATAAATTATCAAGAAAAGAAATGTCAAGATAAAACATCTTACTCATATGCACAGTTCCCCCACATATAACTGTCAAATCTTCTGCAAACTTAACAAGATGTTTCATTATCACTATGATACTGAAAGTGTAGAATAATGACTGTATCATCAACTCATTCAGCCACACAGATATAAGCATCAGCAGTATAAAATTATTATTAAAGAGACAGCTATAAAACCAAATGATCGACAATTAAAACGACCAATCAATTATCAGCAGTTACACACAGTAAGCAAAAACTGTTTTACTGTTATTTCATAACTGCATCAAAAGTCACTAAAATTGGTCTTTAAGCAGCACTTACCGATTACCACTGAGTGTGATAGCACAGCCGTGGTCTTTGCTGAATTCACCAAGTTCTGTAATGGAAGAACCAATAACACCTGGAAGCATGAGGTCAGCTCCACCTTCTAGCTTTCGGAACACGTCACGATATGTTGTGAGCGTTGGAATCAGATCAGGATACATCCACAGAAAATAGACTACATCACCAAAATGTCATACCAGTATCATATACACTGTTGGTATTCTATAACACTTTTAATGCAGATACATCGCATATCACACCTATACAGTGAAGATCATGATATATAGTTATAACTATCGGTACTAATTAATGCAACGAGTGACATCAAAACACAAACAATGTGAAAGAACATCTCCTTGTCCTCATCTTTCTGAGGATTCTTCTTACCAGAAGTTTGTCTGGATAAGTCACCCCAACCAATAATTTGGCTAGTATACTAACAAACCACTTATATAAGTAAAAAAGTGACCTAACAGAATTAAACTAACCTAGTGATGCATTACACTAGTAGCTGCAACAATTTCCTTCCAAAGAAAAGTCATTCAAGTACATTTCCCCCAAAAGCTTCCTACAGGAGACTTCAAAGACAAATGCAGTGAAGAAATGTTGGTTGTAACTATCTTCTAGCTGTTGCTGTAGTGGGCACAGTAATTTTTGGAGGTATATGATTGCTAAGTTATGTGGTCAATTTACAAACATCTGTATATCTTGCATGTTTACACTTACATATTGCTACTTCTTACAGTAATTTTATGTATAATAATCAGCTACACAGACATCTGCAATGCAACAGTTGTTATAGATACCATCTAGAACTTCCTATGAACCATTGAATCAGTAGACAAACACAGTGTGGATATACTACTTCAATGTGCATCCTCTGTTCACTTGCATCTTATAACATCCCAGGACACTCACTGTACAGGGTATACATACTGGAAGTTAAAGTTATATAATTAAACGATAATTTGTTACCGAACAGCAAAAGACTGGTATTAATCAGTAAAACACTCAACAAAAGTTACATTAAATTTCTATGTGACACCTGCCAACTGCAGAAACAAAGCCACTAGCACATTATATAGTCATGTCTAAACTCTAAATTTAGCTCTTAAATGTTGAAGTTAGTATACCCCATGACTCAGTAACAAGTTATGCTCTGTCACTGATTTGAATCTGAAGCACATTTCAAAATGTTATGAATCAGCCATAATGTAACAGTCAGAAGCACAGAATCCTCAGGGCTTCATGAACAGTAACAGAAAATATACAAAGAACCATAGTGTCAACTGTGCAGGTATGGGAGGTTGACTGGTTGGTTGGGGTTTAATGGCGCTTGTAACACAATTTAAGTCATATCACGCCTTTAAGGTAAAGACTATATTGTAAGGTATGGGAGGAGGCATCTCCTAAGGATATATCCATAGGAAAATCTGATAGTATTTAACCTTTGTTCTGTAAATTGAATAACTACATGTATATTGTATAGGAATAACTATTTTAGGCTTAATAGTGCACTAAAAGTGTAAGACCCTATGGGGAATGTCCCTGCAGTGTTACTGATACTTTGATGCAAACAACTAATGTTTAACCAACCTGTAGGATAAATTATCTTGTCAAGCTCGAAGAAAGATGGATTCTTTTGCACAAAGTAAACAAAAGCATCCTGGCCACCGTAAGTATTAATCTTCATTACAGTAATGTCTTCGTTACTTCCAAACATCAAAGTCAACCGAGTATCACTGACTCCCTCATACTGGCGGCTGAACTCTGCTCGCAACCGCTTTCTTCAACATACACAACAATTACAAATATTTACAACATAATAAAAAGCCACATATATATACACATGTACTTAGAAATGTACAATTCTCAAAAATTTGATTATTGATTCAATACCGAATATGCTATTCTCCATCATTTGATCATCACGTCCTCTCACTTGTCTGCAAATGAATTAGTATATCGGACTGGTCCAACCATACTTGGTGTCGACTAGTAAAAAAGACTGCAGTGATGTGATGAAGCTGGTCAAAATCTATATTTGTCGTATGCAAATTTCAGTTTCCAAATCTGATCAAATGTGAATGTTGCTTTAAAGGCCGAAAACTGAAAATAAGCATCAGCTATGTTGTGCCTAGTGAACTATTGGAACTGGAAACACGTTGCACTGCTACTGCATTTGTGGGTAACTGAGGATCTGCTGCTTCATTACTGCACAACTAGTACGTTATCATTATGTTTAAACTATTCCATTATACATTTTGTTTCAGTGGCAGTACATTTGTGATCATAACTCCAAAAAACTCGTTCGAGTTGTATAATTTTTGTTTTGCACTGCTTTAAGCAGAACAAATTTTACACATACATTAAAATGTTCACTCACTTAAATAAATACATGTACAGTAATGTACAGTATTTTTTATTTTGTTCGAGCACAAAATAAAAATAGTTCATTGTTTTCAGTTCAATAAACAAGAGTGACTAGCAGTGGTTAGCATAGTGTGAGATGATCCCTCCACTCTTCCCGGCGATGATCCCTTCGCTCGCGCCCGCATGAGCCGTGACCACAATGCGCGGTAAATTGGGATCGGAATTTGAAACCTAAATTAGCTATAATGTGCCAATGCACTTCCATCACAGACAGACGGACACGGATATCCTAGCATAAGCGCGAGATGTATATATTACATCTCGCACTAAAAACAGTACATTCATAAAATTCCACAAACCACACCCCTAGAGGGGAGGGGACACCATGGTGACTGCTTTATAAAGCACTTCACTCCAACAAGGCATGTCAGAAAAATGCGAATATGCGATTGCCACGTATCTGGTACTTTGCCGCATATTTTAGCAAAGTGCACATATCGCATATTTTTTCCGCATATTTTGGCATTTTCGGTGGTATTAAATGTTCGTTGAGTAATTTTAGGTCTGCTATATGTCCGTCACATTAGCCGCCCTCCAGCAGTGAAATACAGTTAAGCAAGCAATGTTCCAGTAACACAAACAAACCTACATGTATTTTCCAGCTTTGCTATAACCTTAAATGTACTAAATAATGGCTGTGCTATCCTATCCCCCCAAAATGTACCATGTCACATTTACGTCAATATGCAATCTCCGCCTATTTCCGCATATTTTGCCGCGCATTTCGCGATTTCTGATAATATACACTCAATAAAGTGATGCAGACGTAGTCCACAGTTTGGTAGTGCCTCTCCACCTTACTCAGAGGCCCTCTGGGCATTGTTGGTGGTGGTTTTCGCTCGTTTTCGCCCGTAAAAAGTATTCAGCTCCAGAGTGAAACTAAAACGCCAAAAACATAAACCTGTCAGAGCCTTTCATTGCTGACTGAGTTTTGACTCGAAACGGTTTACGAAACATACTATATTTCAATTGCTTTTAGCTTTAAAACTAACTTTAACTACTATATTACTATATTTTGTTTACTTTTCGTTGATCATTGAATACCTAACAGTTTTAAGTTATGACGAAACGCCGAACCGGACCCGTTTGAAACGGCCTGATGCGCGACTTGTAAACTCCCCCAGGCTCCATGTAAAGACGTTAATCGATGGGTACAGCAGGTTGGTGCAGTGTAACTGTCAAACTACTCGACTGCGTGTCCGAGCTGTACAGCACGTTTCGCATTTTCGGCGAAACGTTAAGCGTTCTAGCTGTCTGCTATATAGTCACAGCATAACGAAGTTAAGTATGCTAAGCCTATACTGTAGTATAACCGTAACCCTATTTGAGCATTTGGCCAAAATTTCTGTCGTACAGCACCGTCCGCATCCTGTCGTGACTCAACTGCTCCGAGTAAGTTTGGTTTGAGGCCAAACTTTGGTCTCAAACTTTAACCAAAGCGGATAGTCGGTTTTTGACTTAATTTTTAGCGAAAGTATAAAGTGACGGTCACACTCCTAGACTTCAGCCCGTGGTTTGCGTGAGTCCCACCAGGTCTATCTTGCGCCTAAGCTAAGCCTTGTGCCTCTCTGGTTGGGGTTTCATGCTCGTGAGGCCACACAAGAAGAGTTACAAGTTATCATTCAGCAGTTGCTGCGATGATGAACTGTTGGCACGTAGTAAGGGCAAGGCACCGCCACAGACGTCAGTTCTGTGTACAAAAAAGGACCTATGTGGCACAGCTGCATGAGCCAAGTTCATGCCATACAACAAGAGGCACATATTTAGACAAAAATCTGTCAAGCGAAACTGTTGTAGCACTGTTTGAACGTGCAGCGCTATGGAACCGAAAACACTTGCCTAAACTTTTTTTCTGTAATTAGTAAGCCACTAACTATTGCAGAAGACTACAAAGGAGGAATGGGCCAGATAAATAATTCAGCATAAATAATTCAACCCAGTGTTTACACCAATCTCTTCCTTTATGCAGTACGAGAATAGAGTATACATGTACAAGTCAATTTGCACATACACGCTGGGCTCTGATACTGCAGCTAAGTATTGTTACAATGCAATGACGACTGCAACTACAGTATGGCAGTATTACCAAGCCTCTTTTGACTGAACTAATGTTCTATAAAATTTCTGTTCAATATAGTGTATCAAACACAGTTTTTAACGATGAATGTTCTACAGTATTTTTATTCGATAAATACTATAATATACTGCAATGGAAGCAGCCAGTTTCACATGTCCATTAGTTCAAACGGTATAATTTTAAAAATCAGACATTTCTATTTTGCTGCATCTATGCAAAATGTTGACTGATTTTAAAACCTCTCATTTATGTACTCAGTAGTAAATTTCTATACTTATCAACACCTCAAACATGTTTCTACACTACCCTATGAAATACTCTTCTTCAAAAATGGTCTTGCTCAACAAGATAATCTGAGCAAACCAGTGGCGTAACAATAGGGCGTGCAAGGCGTGCAGTGCACGCGGGCCCAGCGCTGTGGGGGGCCCAAAATTTGCCCGACGCTGTTTTTTTTAGTTATGTTTGGGAAGAGGGGGCCCTTTTGGAATACTTGCACGCAGGCCCATTGCAACCTTGTTATGCCACTGGAGCAAACTAACATTACATGCTAGACTCAATTTTGCTCAAAGCAACCACTGAAAAATATTTGTCCAGTGCCATTAGCATAATTCTGCTAAGTGATAATAAGACATTCACGGTAGATACACAGGAAAACCCAGAATGACAGACTGAAGCAACCAAGAAGAAACATCGAGGAAAATGCATTTGCACATGATCATATTTAAACCGTCACTGACTGTAAGCTGGCGTGTCAAAAAATGTGCTATTCCAGTCTGATTTGTTGTCTGACATTTGGGGATCCCATAGTTAAGGTCAATGGAGCATACATCAGTACCAAACGTACTGTTGCTTACGACATTTGCAGCCTGCTGCAGTTTAACAGAACAACACATGGGCACACAAGACAATCAACCTTATTCTCCAACTCTGCATAACGATGACCAATTTTTGCAATTCTCTTAATGTAGAGTCATCATTGTATTTGTTATATTTGTTTACTGGCTAAAGACACTATACAGTACACGCTATAAGCACCTTTTTCTCCTTCCTTTCTTTTTTCCATTCTCATACCTCTTCAAGTACAGTATGCGAACACATCATACTGTCTTGTATCCAAACTGCACGTGTCACCAGCTTGTCACCAGCAGTGGCAAAACTGTGTCCCTCAACACAGCCTCCATTATCTTTGCTAACAGGTGCCATGGGATGGATTCTGAGCCATGTGCTGGAGCCACAGTGTGGCTGCTGAACTTGCAGCTTAGAGAATATTCAACTGTAATACAGTTAAATACAAATCTTGTATCTCATAACATGACCTGGTGGTAGCTCACTGCTATTTAGGCCACTTTAAAAAATTACGCATAATAAACAAACTACACCTGTATATTGCGATTGCCAAGAGCTTTACGTTGACCCACTGCAAGGACACCTGCAGCCAAAAATGTTAACAAAAGTCTGCTATTAATATACAGATGTGGCCAACATCCTCCAGTATATTATAAGTGAAGTAACAGCAAAGAGTGCTTTACTGTCAACACAACTGGTTGTTTGTGATAAAGCATTAACCATAATAGGTCTACATCTATCATACCCATGATAATAATCAAAAAGATAATAATCTGACATCAATACGTGTATTGCGCAAGGTAGTGTAGCAACATATTAAAAGTGTGGTGAGATCTTAAATAGTCACTTTCCTTCGAGTTTCTCACTCAGAGTCCGACACTGAAAATCTCGAAAACAGCAACATTGGGCAAAGGTACAGTCAGGGCCTAAAAAGCCCCCTTTTGTGTCCCGACGGACGAGTTGCTACGGGCAAAGGACGACTTGCTCAGTGAGGGAGGACAAAGTTTGAATTCTATATCTGCTGACTGCTTTGGTGATTGGTTCATCAGTATCCCTTTTGTGGGAGATGATGATGTGGCTAAGTCTATAAGAAAGCTGCATTAGGTACTCAAAAAGATGCAAATTTAAGCCAAAAATGCATCAGAATGCACTTGGCGGCCGGGCTCCGCCCAGACCCATTGGGGGAGCTTCAGTGCTCCCCCAGACCTCTTAGCCGCAATTGGGGGGGGTGCCTACTTCTAAAGGGAAGGGAAGGGGAAAAGGGAAGGAAGGGTATAGGAAGGGGG
>Ga0209782_1000575_pt1 | contig 16608 bp, 8 predicted proteins | sample WorMetmaBAHAMAS1_FD_187390 | JGI IMG/M metagenome (GOLD analysis project Ga0209782, IMG submission 187390) | Marine gutless worms symbiont microbial communities from Max Planck institute for Marine Microbiology, Germany - Inanidrilus... | ecosystem: Host-associated > Annelida > Digestive system >...
CCTCTATAGGATGGGAATTTTTAACACAATAAATTACTTTAGCTATACTATGCATTAATGAAAAAATTAGCTTGTAACAAATTATTTCCGGGTTCTCAAAAAATGCAGTTTGACCGACCGGACTAAAAGATATGAAAAGTGATGCAAACTAGTGTTTTGGAGCAGTTAGCAGTCATCGAAGGTTATCAGCAATGTTACGATTCGACAGAGCACATAAAACTTCCTATTCGCCGTTAATAAAAACACTGCATCTATCTGCACATTTTTAAAGATATGGTAAGCTACTTGTCAGAAGTTGCTAACTGTGACCTACTACACCTGCATCTGGCATCCCGATGAGGATGACCCCATCTGAATTTGTCACAATTTTTGATGTCAGAAAATTAGAATCCCTCGGCTATTGTGTGGCATTGTTTATGTGATCATACATTTAGAAATTTTAGTAGAACATGAGTTTGTGATACAGACAGACAGATGAGCATACGGGACAGACACAACATGGCAGTATATACCATGCTAGCATACACTGCCAACATGCAGCAAGGAAATAATAACAAAAACATTCTGTACGACAAATGAGATGATAGAACCATCAGTAACCTTGTAAATCTTGCTCTCTTCTCGGTTGTACTGCTTTGCATTGTCGAACAAAAGGTTGAGATCAGACGCTAATGCATCCAGGTCGCTATAGCGATCACTCTAAACAACAACACAAATAAATAAATAAATTACAAAATAGTAGCTGCAAAGAATTACTGACAATACTTCAATACATGAATTAGGTGGTTTAACTGTTGGTCCCCAGTCTCTAAAAGGATATCACTTGAAGAATAATTCTTAATGAATAGATCAATGTGTCTCACAAATTGATCGTAGACACTGAACTGTTAATACAACTGATTGACAGCGCTGTAAACAACGGCGGTCTTAGAGGCAGAGTTTATCCAGCATGAATGATGCTTGTCAGTTGTGAAAAGATGTAACAGTTGTACTAGCCTGAAGTATAAAAAACACCATTAAGTCAAAATATACCAAATATTTCACAAGGTAGTGTAGTAAAACACTTACATGAAAGATGTGATCATAACTTTGTTATAAATCTAGTGATAAGTTTGAAAAAAGGGGAAAAAAAGAAAACTGGCCAGTATTTGGCAAAGTTATGAACCTTTTGGACACACAGTGACCAATGGCTTGTATTTTTTGGAGTCAATTCTGGACAAGCTGACATAGAAAATAAAGTGTATCATTTGTGCATACAGTACATACGTCAGTAGGCTTATTCAATACAGATCATACAGCTAATGTTGCCTATTTACGCAGCCCATAAGTTCAGAAAAAACATGGAAATATACAAACCTTTAATTTTTTCCGAATTTTCATGAGTGATATGGGCTTTTTTATTTCCAAATAATAGTCGGCATAGATACTACACAAAACACAAACAGGAATGACTGCTGTTAGAGAGATCTATCAAACCGATCACACATCTACTTGTACTAGTTAGCTATGTATCACACAGTTCACAATGTCTCACAAAGTAACAGCGACGTAAAATATCTATTAACAAAGCCTCAACTGACACGATGAAATTAAACATTTTCAAACATACAATCAAAACTAGAAAGCATGTGCTTATTTACCACCGGCATAGTCTGTCATCTTTGCACAACACCACTGTTTACTTATTTAGTTATGCATAGTGCCATGCGTCACTTGTTTATAGTTTGCAAAACAATAGCTTTGCCACATTTTGGGGGTGACAAAGCCACAAAAATAGGGTCTATGACCCTAAAATTCAAATTCGGCTAAGATTTTTGTACAATGCAGTGACCCACCAAGTTTCATCATCCTATGTTTAATTGTTGTGAAGTAAAACAAACACATAAACAGACTTTGTGGAAAACATCCACGTCGCACTAATATGCTACACCTGTAGAAAACCAGCGATGCTGCTGCGGAAGAGATCAAGTAAACAAGTCGTCAAGACCACAAATGATGCTCTGTAACACGTCACTAACATTGGCAATAACTAACAGTATACATATCATCATAACTACCATGTCTTGTATACGCGATTTCTTACAGCTGGTAAACACCAGCTAAACGTCAGTCAGTCAGTTCAATGTACATAACTGTCTGTATGGTTTGCCACAACATTTGAACATTAAAAACCACAACTTTGATACTGATACCTATGCTTAATCAGTACACTATGAGAAATACCAGACCGTTTGCTGGGAAGTCGAAGGAAAGGTTCTGCGAGACAGAGGCCGAGGTTTGTGGTGTAGCTACGAACAGTCTTGAACAGCGACCACAATTCAGTTGGTTCATCACTGGAGTCTGAGCCGTCAGCGTCACTGTTATGATCCACCGTCGTCTCAGCGCGACTCGACCTGTCACGTGACCAACAACACTTGATACTATCAGTCAACAACAGCCACTGACGTCATTCATACATCTCGCCCATAAAAACTATAGCACACGATTCCATTCTGCAACAAGTGGAAAAAGAAAATTAATTGGGAGAACTCTCTAGCTGAGCTTCATCTAGAAGATGAGGTTAAAATGAAGGTTGTGCTGGATGTACCGAGTGTTCATCACATCACAGCATCACACATCAAGGTCTTAAACACTCCACTTCATAAACCACACATTCTACCCAAACATGCTCATCTTATCTTAAAACCACAACCACGACCACAAAGCTGTGCAGCAAACATCAATGTCTCATATGCAGCCTGTCAGACTGTATGACTGACGATGTTTTCAGCCACCTCCAAATAATGACATGCCAACCAGCCAACAAAGGTTCACATTAGACAGGTGTATACATACACACTAGCCAGTTCACTGTCGACGTTGTTTCCACACTCCATCTCAGTCGTCTCGTCGTCAGCCGGGTCGTCAGGCAATGCAGCAATCTCAGCAACAAGACTTTGTCCACTGACCAGCGTGCCTCCAGCAGTGCATCGTGTACGCACTCGGGGTGTACGTGCCGTCGGCGTCGCCTGACCACTGCACTTGGATGCCTGCTCCAACTCATGCTTGCGTACCGAAATGAGCTTACGTAGTGCAACAGCATCCTAGCGCAACGACAACAACTTGCACGTCAGTGCATTTAAATATTATTTGCCTAGTTTGCACGTCTTCACCACACGTGAGAATTTAACGAAAACACATGAATATTACCCAATTTAAACATACAGTGAAAGTAACAGCAAGAATCATCTGCACACAGTATAAGTCCAGAGGAAATTCAACATGGTCACCCTTTGCCTTGATAACCACCATCAGTCTTTTTGGCAGCTGACTGATCACTCGGTTCAAAGTGTCCAGACTTAGCTGTGTCCAACAGTCGATTAACATGAGTTTCAGCCGGTCAATGTCTGAATTTTTTTGCTGTAGTTAGGCCCCTATGAAGCAAATTTTGTAGTAGTACTGTTACATTCACATTTACGATACACAATCTGCCGCAACGCTCCCACACTGAATTATCCACAAGTGTATGTCATTGCTAATACAAAATGGCAAACATTACCCTACAGACTACAGTGCAACGTGTCTTCATTGGCTGGGCACTCAGCCTCATTCTGTGGATATTCTGCAGAGAAAAGTGACTTCTGTGGACTGCAGTCCAATGTGAAGTATCACCAGACAAGAAAGCCCATTACACCAATACAAAGTGCAATAAACTAGCAGTTAGTTGATTACTTCCTTCTATCTATCAAATTGTTACAACAATACAACTTCACATAATGCTTATCAAGTCAAAACACCACAATGACTTACTGCTAACACTCCACAGCAAATCTGTGCCAAACATCTTTGCTGTGTATCACATGCAAATATGCAGTATCAGCCTTGCAGAATAACATAGTACACAACAAAAATGGTAAAAAAAGACATCTACAGTGAAACTGTTTAGTCACTTGGCTCTTTGAAAATATTTCAGTAAAATTAATACATTTACATTTGCCATGAGTAAATAATAATAGATCGCAGAAATATAAAAGTCTTTGCGATGAGATAATTTATGAGTCACAAAAACCTTCATCCACTTGCAGTCTATAAACAAGATCACTGATTTGGAAGAGTAGTGTAACAAACATATCATACCTTGTATATAAGTGAGCTGGGCTTGTTGAAGTACTTGGCATTCTGAATCATCAGTACCAGGTCCTTGTACATAACGTCTAGAGTCGGATATGATTCGGACTGGATCTTCTGAGCTATCATGCGCAGGTCTATGGGCTCAGGGATCACTTGATAGTAGTCAATGTATTTCTGAAAAATAGTAAATTAATATTTAACAATAAAACACAGTAATCTCCAAGCAGAAAGTCATAATGTATCATAAACATTGATATGTAACTGAAAAAGCGGTGACTGCAATGTTTTCAATACTGCATTAACTTACACGAAATTGCGATGACCCATCAATACTAAGTATTATTCTCAATGTATGAAGCCAGAAACTGAGTTGAAATCAGAGTCAACATAATCCGGCACGATGTCTGCAATATTGATGCCAGTGAAAGTGACATGCAGACATCGTGCTGGATTATGTTGACTCTGATTTAAAGCACATAACAGACCGTTCTGCAAGGAAGCACTTTGAATGGTTGACAGAGCAAGCGATCACCGTCAGTTGCTGTTACAACTGCTGAGAACAACTGCTCAAATACAGTTTCCAACTGTTCATCGCCGGCTGCTGACATCTCAGCTGGCACTTCACGTGTACTGTTGGTGCCGTCCTGACTCTGCTAGACAGCCACAATACACACTAACAACATACTACCAAACTGCATGCCACAAATCACACATTTTTCAGTTACTACTGTATCAGTCAGTCAGACAAAAAATATTAGCAAATAAATAAATTAACCAAATAATAAATTCTGCAATTTTTAGTGTAGACTTAATTGACATCAATGTACAAATAACTGTTATTAACAAATACTAAGTATACATGTTGTGTGCCAGCTATTGAGATAATTTTATTAAAGTGCTTCTTTAAAAAAGTTGTGAATTACCATAACAGAGGTTGTGGCAATTAGAAGTTAGGCAGACTGATAGCTCACATGATATACATTTCATCTGCTTTCAAGTGGGACACTCTGTTATATCTCAAACTGTGCAATGTCCACATTGCAGTCTCTCATCCTCATTTTACATCAATCAGATAACAAATCTTGATGTCAAATAACACCATAGATGGCATTTGTTTTATCATAAGACATAACAAAAAAAACACACATATGCAACTGAGGATAGCAAACTCTGGGTATTCCCCATGCACAATTCAGTGATGCTAAAAATATACATAAAGACATGCACACAAAAGCCGACAGAATTACCTTGCACACATTTCAGAGCAGAGTAACAAAATTTACATAATGATACAAAGAGATTTTGTTATTTCATGGCATCAGCATCATTTTAGAGCTACAGTATAGAACACTAGTCGTACCCACTGCCTATGTTGCAGATGCTGGTCATATGGTCACCAGGATTGGCCGAAATGGCAAGAAAGCCACCAATGCTTCAGCGGCATTTGCTAGGTGGCTGCACCACTGATATTCCCCCATCAAACTACCATCAGAGGGTGGCATACCATTTCACCACGTGATACCTTGTTGAGATATGCAGAATACAGACATTCAGACATAGAAAAGGATAGCTATACAGACATGCTAAATGCAATACTTCATACTCCTCTTGGGAGCAAAGTGAAAAAAATGTATTTTAAAAATTAAGATGCACAATCGGAAAAATTACGGCTGGTGCTGACACTGTGTCAGCAACAAGCGGCTCTGCTTTAGACTCAGCAAATACAACATCATGACTCTGGCATTCCATTGCCGTGACGAATAAACAGTAACCAGTGCTGTTGACTAATATCAGTTGAAGCAGCATAATGCTTTAAGTCAAGTGGCCAACCAAATGTCTACTAACAGCAGTAATCTCAAATGTCATTCCAGCTGTTTTAAATCTTCTAAACCTTGGAAAAATGCAGCATGTATTAGTTACAATAGTTTTACATAAGAATCAGACATGACATGTGACCTGCAATTTCAACTGTCTTATCAAACTGAAGGACACGGCTGAAATAGTAAAATTGGAAAAAGTAAAAGATAACGATGTCATTACCACGTATCACTGATAAAACGTGACATATGACCTATCAAACTGTGTCAATTTTGATAATCTTAATTGAAAATAAAGCAAGTTACAACAACATCATATAAAAATTAAGTTAAAGAAGGTGTAAATATAACAACAACCTTCTTTCTAGTCTGTTTTGGTGTAATGAAGTCACGATATGCATAACGTCTTTCTCGTAGACCCATAGTTGCCTACATACAAACACAGTCACACTCATACTGCAGCGGACTCATACTGTCAATGCATATTTATGAGTAAATAGATTAGATAGCCAACATAGAGCATCACTGTGGTAGTGATTACTCTGCACTGAGCCCAGTTAGTGCTGAAATGGGTGACCTTCTCCTGGCAGGTATACTATCTTGATATGTAAACAGCCAACTAGGTCAACTTAGCCTTGCATCTCTCCAGGGTCGTTAAACTGAATACCAGCTTTAATTGGCTGGGGTGAAGAGGAATGTCACCTCTTGCCGTGTGGCAAGTAGCACTGTGATACCATGTGAATTCCCCTAGCAGTGAGGCTGGTTGCAAACTACTATCAGTATATACTCTGTTTAGTTTACTGCACTGGCATCACGGCAGTCCATAGATGAAGGAACAATGAGGTCAGGACACTCATTGGGGTCAGTGCTTTCCATTTTCTTCAGTGATTTAACACCGCTGGTTTGATGACAAGAACGGCATCTCACCCGCTGCTAACTTTCTGGAACATATGAAGGTCAAGCTAGAAAAATAACAATTAAAATGGTGATGTCAATGACTGAACCTATCACCTGTATACTTAATCTCTCAGCAGCATCTCTGCCACAAATTACCAAAATTGGTTTATATGCATTAAAGTTATAGTGTGCTACAGCAGTGTCATTTTTTGAGACACAGTGTAGACAACTCCAGTAACCATATTCACAAATCACACTTGGTACAGAAACAAAATGCCCATGCCATCACACACAAGTAATTCAGGCCATAAGCCTGTTAGTATCTAGTAATATCACAACACACAGCAGATGAAAGTTTAAGCTGGGACAAACAGCCAAACCAACAGCTTAGTGCTGACATGCTAGAATTAAAAGAACATACGAGCAAGCTAAACTGCATAAAAAAGTAGGATGACAAGTCAGCATAGTACAGTCATCGCCAACGAACCTGCCAGTACTTGACTGACGACTTGTCGAGCTTAACAACCAACTGTGATAAGCACAGATACAAGCACAATGCATTAGCCATGCCACAATACACATGCACTCTATCATCCTCAGTCAACATGCAACATTCACTATTCACTAACTTGCAAATGCCACATGGCGATGAACTGTAATTCTAACACACTACCAGCATTGCAGAAATGGCATAATAAGGTCAGTGCCCCTTGCCATAGCAGACCAGCAGCAAATCAAAAATCGATGAATCCACGTCTCAGTCAGTATTGTTGAACTTTGTTGTATGTTCTTTGTTGACTACAGCCTAAGACAATCCTATGCTACTTATCCCAAAGGTTATCTCCGAGACAGGAAAAACCCAACAGCAGCTAACTGGCCTATGTTCGTCTCGATACTAGCTGGTTAACAAGAAGGTGGTGATGCTGTCTCACTGATAAATCAAACGCAGGCCTACATAACATGTACAAAATCAAAGGTGAGTTTCTACGACATGCTTCAGCACCAAAAATACACGATGTCCCAACTTCTGCATGTGGTAGAAACTTACATACAACAAAGTTCAACAATCTGTAACAGAACTGTTGGTTGGATATCAGGAACAGTGAGAAACATGGGAAAACTGATGAAAATATTAATGGGATGATGGGATTCAAGGAGTGTAATAACGATTATACAAAAGGCATAATCCAAGTACTCAGCTCAAGCAGAAGAACCAGGAAATTCTACACATCAATATGCAACTGTAAACAGGATAATAACTCTGGCATAATAATTATGCTATTATGCTTCTTGACTTTGCATGCAAGTAATGAACATTCTAACTATAAAATCTATTATAAGTGTTAACCATGCTAATAAGACCCAGAATGTGTCTTCAAATATAACCTAAAATTAACATGCACTAAAACCTAACTTTAAACATCAACTAGTAATTAACATTTTCAGTTCAAACAAAAATTCTATTGTTTTGTGGGCTTTGCCAGTTACAGCATTATCCTGCTGGTACATGAAAAATTTCCAGCAAGTAAACACAAAGCTCATAGAAAAAAGCTGTTAAAGCAAACTTCACAATACCAGGCAACATGAGCATCACCTTTTAAGTAGTTTTTAATTATCTGAAGCTCAAGAAACTGCATCTAAATTTCCAACATTGAAACATGTGACAATACCATAATGGACTTTGTGAATGTGGCCATTTGAACAAATTGTATTCAAATTCAGACAAAATTTAAATGGTTTTAGGTTTTATGCTACCAGTAATGATTTTTTTAAATGTGTCTTTTGAAATTACTTGTAAATTTTATGTCAAATGACTGATAACTAAAGTAACCAGAAAAATAGAAACAAAGACAAACATGGAATTTCTTTATAACCCTCTCAGTGAGGTCAGAACCAAATTCAGCTTGTCGACAGAACATGTCCATACTATTTTCCATCTCAAAATCATCTTTGCAACATTTCACTCCCACTGGTGCAACACACACTATGAGTAACTTAAATGCTGGCACATGCACTACACTCATGCTGTTGGTAAATACAAATAAACATGAACTAGAGACAGCTATGCTACCAAGTGATGCTCAGCATGCAACAACAGAAACGACGGCGTATGAGTGCACCTCAGATGAAACTTGATCATCCAGCTCCGATGACGAAGACAGTCGACTGTGCATCGTTGACATGCTCTGGTTTTCGCTGGCTGCATCACAATCTGACGAGCAGTCATTTGACAGTGCCGTAGTATTTAGTGTGTCGGTGTCTTCGCTGACGACTGCCGAGCCTTCCACGAAGCCACCTGCACTAACTTTCAGCTTCAGTACAGGCACCTTTGGCCCGTCACCTGTCACCTCAATATCTGCAGCCGGACGTGCCTCATCCCGCGATGCAGTGTCGTCAGTGACAGATGACATACGACTATCATCATCTTCATCATCGCCAGCTGCCGGACCCGAGTACTCACCTGCTGTTGTTGACTTTAACTCCAAAAACAGCTCCCACAGTGCATCAGCTTGCTGATATTCAGCAGAGTCACTCTGCAACACAACGATGTTCACTCATTTTCAATGCACATCATGCCAAATTCAAACTGCCAAGCCAATTAAACTGTCAATTAGTTCTATAAATCCTCAATGATGCAAGACTGCTGCTGTTGACTGACCCAGCCAGAGACTGTCACCCATTCAATTCACACCGCCCGATGTGATGAAACTCGATAGTTACGTCGTGTTGGGAATGTGAACTGGAGATTACCCTGCCAATCCAATAATGGTACACAGCCACCATCAGCACCACATTTTCAACCGCTGGATTCCTGAGAGAAGAACGTTGCTTGCTTTATGTCAAGCTCCCAACGCCTGTGCACTGACATCATGTTGACAAAACACGTGGAAAGCTGCTGTTTACAAAGTATCGCAAGTAACAAATATTTTACGGTCATTATACGGATCAACTGGTGTTAGAAAGCACCGTCAGTTTAGTGAAGAACTGGAGGAATTTGTTGCAGCACACCTTTACTGACTGCCAGCCCTTGCACATTCACAGAGTAACACACCCACGACCAGTTAATTAGATCAAATCGTTACATGATCACTTAGCTAGTCTCTCACACTGCAAGCTATAGAATAAATGCTGTTGGTAATACACAAGAGATGAGTGGAAGTAGAGCATGGCCAGTGCCCAGTCTATTAATGCTGCTGCTAATCTCAGTAACCCAGCACTAGCATACCTGACTGCAAACAATCACATCTTACAAGTGCAACTGTGTTTTATTAAAACACGACAGCCAGCGTGATGCACAACTGAACACCCTTTCTGAGTTGTGACTCAGCCCTTCACTCTATGTGGGATAATAATGTGAATATCAGCTGTCAGACCAAGTGATAACAATGAATGGTGATGGAGGACATGAATGCCAATCAGCAGAACTCGGGCCGACGCTCAGTCCAAGTCAGCTGGCGTGGCTTAAGAGTCGGCCGGCACCTGGCACTGAGTTTGCAATCTGCATTCACCAGAACTAGATCAACTCTCGGTTCTCACAATGGCATTTTGGTTATGGTGACAGTATCATAAACACTGACACTGGAATTACTATAATCAGGGCTTAAAGTGCACCGGGTCACACCAGGTCACAGACCCAACACTCATTTAACCTGCCGGGTCTCACCGGGTCGCTCAGTCTCTGGTTTACAGCTAGCCTACGCTACAGTTTCTGAGAACACAACAATGCAAATTGAACGGTTTCTCATGTGTGGTTACAGAGATCCCATAATTGAATACCGGTAATCGTTCAACTATTTGGTTATCGATAATTGCTTACCAACTACGCTAACTGCGCGACCACCAAGCATGTGGAGCCGAGGCCACAACTCTGAAGCAGAGTGGCCAAGGCCACACATCACGAGGCTGAGGCCAAAATTTCGTTCTTGAGGCCTCTTTGGAGAGGAAGAGGCCTCGAGACCTTAACATCAATGTTTATAACTACAATACACAATTACACATATTTTAGATGCAATACTTGTTGTTGACGGGGCTGAATAGTGTGCTAAACAGGACAGAATGACTGTAAGTAATGCTTACGCCATAAACTGCCTTGGCATTGCTGACAATGAGCTGTATGTCACAACTCATCTGCTCCACATCATCATACTCTTCATTCTTCAACTTCTGCTGAATCATGCTCAAGTCCATCGGCGTCGTCACGGCATCATAATAGTCTGGCTCGGCTCTATGCAGACAGCAACATCATCATCTTGCCACAATTAACTGATTATAAGATGAAACACAAAAAAGCAAGTTAGTAATCAATTACAATAAACAGCAAATAAGAAAGACTAGAGAAAACAGTGCATGGTAGTGCTTAATAAAAATGAGAATAAAGCCAGTTTACTAGACAGCACAACTGCAAAATCACTCACTACTCAACTCAGCCAGTAAACTGCATTAGAAAGCTACAAGCCTACTCACCTGCGTTTTGGAACACGCACAAATGGCTCACACAACAAACTTCCATCTTCCAACCTCTCGCTGCGTAGAGTTGAAAAGATTTCCCGACACGTCGACAACTGAAACAGCACGTATCGTTAAATTAAGACAAAATCACACACATCACGTTATCACTTTGAAGCAGGAACTCAAAGGCTGACATGTATTGGTCACTCAAGGTTATTGAAATGGTGCTGTTTTACAGGACATACATACTAGAGTCTGTAGTTACATCATCTACATCTTACACCATCTCCGAGATATCACCATTTTTACATGTACATGACTAATGGCAAGAAGTCCTTCAATGTTGTACAAGATATTGGCATGCACCTTAACGTGAGTTGCCCGTTCTTGGTGCCACATAACCAGAATGATTGAGTGATCTGACAATTTCAATCTGAAACATGATACCACCCCACCGTGACAATTACCACCAAGCTTGCAGGTGACATGTCCATGACAAATTCTTGAGATAATGAGCTGTTATTATACTTGTCAAAGTATATCTTCTCAACTGCGAGGATCACATGATTCCATCAAGCTTGCTGACACGCTACACTACCAAAAATGACATTTTTTGACCCACCCCACGTGTATTTGCACTGGCCATTCTCCATTACCATTCAACCCTCCACATTTGGTAAGAACCTGGGGTCACGTGGGGTGATAATCAATAATTAATGGCATTGTTTTAGATTTCTCATATTTCTTTCCAGTTCCCATTATAAGACAGTAAGCCACCAATCATCAAAAAAATTGTGAATTACCCCACCCTCTAAACATGATGGAGCATATCCCCAAACCAAGACCTGTTTACTAAACTATGGTAGTACCTACTACCTACACATCTGCATCAATTTTTGCAATCTCTGTTGGCATTTCTCTTTAAAGATAAAAATTGTAAATATAAAAAGTACTCAATGATCCCATTGTGGAAGTAGAATTTTAGTTGTTTGTCCATGAGAATATTCTGGAGAGTCCCCCCAAAAAGTAAGATCTTGAGTGACAACTAGCACCTATGTAACACAAGTCCACAACAATTTCCATGATCTCTATTGGCACATCTCAGAGATTAGGAGAGCATGATAAACATCAAGTGTGCATAAACAAATGGCTGCATGCTATCCTTCCTTTCATGGTCCTCGTTTTTAGCCCGAGATGTAATATATACATCTCGCACTTATGCTACGATGTCAGTGTCCGTCTGTCTGTCCGTCTGTATGTCTGTGATGGAAGTGCATTGGTGCATTATAGCTAATTTAGGTTTCAAATTCCGATCCAAATTTACCGTGCATTGTGGTCACGGGGAGGGGTAATCTAGACAACAACCTCTCACGCTATGCTAGCCACTGCTAGGCCTTCTTGTTATTGTTATGTGTATATATCGATGTGCCTATGCTTTTGTAAATGAGGAGAGGTTCAATCGTTGCCAGGTGTTAATTTTAATGTGTTTGTGTTTACTGTGTGCACTATATGTTGGCAAAAACAATGTACAGCAGCATTAAAGAAAAAAATTTCCCATTTCAAGTTTTGGAAGCAAGTGCAGAAACACTAATAAGATCAGGCAGAAAAACACAGTACCGTTTGACTGCCTACTTTCTAGTTAAAATTGCTGCCAAAAATACTAAAGTCGGAACATGCTTTCTCAAGTTACAGTGGCAGGAATCCTTTTCTGAGACAGTCTACATATGATGCAGAGATTATAGACAGACTATTGCTTACTCTACCTGAGACTTGACCGTCAGTCTGTTGCGCTTTATAACCAGCACATTAGATGACGATGCGTCATCATCATCCAAACTTGTACTTGCTTTTCTCTTTCTCACTGGCGGCATGTTTTCAGCAACAGTTATAAACTGCACAAACATAATAATTTTTCACTTAGAAATTAAGCTTGTCTGTCACAGTGTAGCACGGCAGTACTGTTGTAAGACTAACCAGCCAATCCTATGGAGATAGCAAAGTTTCGGGGGTCAGAACCGAATAACAATAATTTGGCGTGGGTGATTACGTCGGCGATGACTCCCCGCATGCCAAAACTCAAACCGAATACCCCATTGGAAACGTGGCAGCGTATGCGTGAAATATCATCCTCGCGTGGTTTCTAGTTTTCCTATGTTATCCATATCCCATCCTATTTTGTGACCCCAAATTTTGCTCGCGTACCAAGACTAAACCGTAAACCGATTTTTACGTAGTTTGCTTCATATGACGTCAGTTGGGGATACTGCATTCCTAGATTGATAACAATTCAGAAAATTTCCATTTTCCCCTATTTTTACCCCAAAAACAGCCAAAAAAGAAGCATGAATAGGCGTTTTCAGGCAAAAGGCACCAAATATTCAAACTTTTGTATTATCAAAACGACTAATGCGATTGCAATCAACTTTTCATCAAAGTCTTGTTGTGGGTAGTCCCAAAATTTGCCCAGCAAATCCAAAATGGCGTACGGCCGGCCGCCATATTAAAACAAGTATATCTGCTAACGCCGATGGACTGCGCGACACTGCTTCACGCAAAATCGACCATATCGCTTGCCCACCAAGTTTAATTACCAGGCAATGAGCGTCGGTCAATAACAAATTGCTAGCAGACCGAGAAATGTCGATTATTACCACATATTTGAACGATAATGCTCAAACTCCACTTAATCGATTTGTTGTCTATATGTTACACAAGCAAGTTTGCAACAAACACAGTGACAAATCAAACAGACTGAGCTTAAGCCTTAGTGTATGCCAGCACTAGCGTCAAACGTTGAAGGTGCGATAATCAGTAGTCCATCATCGATGACATTGTTGATCACAGTTCACCGAGTGCTATGGAGAATTTTTTCAGCAAATATTTATGGTAAAAAAATTGTGATATCTCCAAAACTGTTTGGCCGATTATGATGAAATTTTGCATGATGACACATATTAGTCGTCCAGTGCTTACCATTTGTCTGTGCATGGTACACACCATGCAAATGCATCCAGGGGCGGATCCAGATGGTTTGCTTAGGGGGGAGGGGCGACATGGCGAGCGCAGGAGCGCAAGTCTACAACCGGGGTCTAGGGGTGGAGCCCCCAGCGGGGTACAAGGGTAGAGCTCCTGGTCGGTCTCGGGGTCAGGGGGTTTCCCCCCAGAAGCTGAAAACCTTTTAGTTTTAGCTTTTGTACGTCCAAGAAAAACGGCAAATGTGGCTCCTTTCCCACAGCAGCGCTGGATATCGTATATTGTAAAGCCCCGACCAAACTGTAAACAAGAACATGAAAGACCAAATGCCAACATTTTGTTGATATTGTGTTGATATTGACAGTATGGACTGGCCCGCTGGTCTAAAAGGCTTACTTACCAAAATCTTAACAAGAATCTTTCAATCTTTCTAATGTTTCAATTTCATTCAAAATATCAACACAAGAGTAGAATAAGAAATATACAAATGAATAACTGAGAATGAAATTAAAAAACACAATGTGTGACGAGCAAGAGCGTCAATCTCACAGGATTATTGGGGGGACATAAAAGACTGGAGGTCTGGGGGATGAAAGTGCCCCAGCATGGTCCAGGGGCGGAGCCCTGGTAAGGGATAAGTCCCCCAGAAGCTGAAGCTTTTTTGCAAAACTACACATAATATTTGCATTAAAAATTTAAAATTCAACAAACAACAGTTGTTGCTGTCACTGAATAAAATAAACCTAGCCTAAACGACATCACTTCTAAAATATTGGGGTGATATCACTATGGACATCCTCCCTTCATAAATATTGGGGGACATGTCCCTACTGTCCCATAGGGATCAACGCCCCTGGTGACGAGTAACGCTCGCAAATGTATCCGGGACATCAGGTCTAGGGCCTACACAACAGAGAAAAACGCGATATTTCAATGTGAGCTTTTGAAAGTAGCAAAATTTCACGGAAAATTCACAGACAGGGTTCAGAAAATTCACGGAATTTCGCCACTAGGGGGGCGATCGCCCCTATAACCCTCCCCCTGTAAATCCGCCACTGAATGCGTCAATGTGTAACGACCCTTCTCAGCTACTAGCAGTGGCAAATAATGCACAGCACCTGCTGTAGGTGAGCTCAAGCTGAGTGCATGGCAAATTGGCAAGGTACGGTACGGTGCCGTATCTGTGCAGCAATTGATCCAGTGTGAAAGAACCTTTAGCTTCGGCTTACTTTGCTGTGTAATGTGCATGTGTATAGTAATTTAGTAAATGGCATGCAGTGTGAACGGCACTTAACAGAAACACTAAATATTCATTCAGACTGGATGCAGTGCCGTGCAAATACGTTGACGTGTGGTGTCATAGATGGCGTGGCATCTGATACGATGGGCTAAAACTAAAATGTAGATTAGCAGCAGCCGGCGGTTATAGTAAGGGTAGTATTAATTATGTCTTATAAAAAGAAATTACTGCATGTGTGTCTTAAGTTGCAAAAATGTTGGTTTCCAGCACAGGACCTTTCAGTAAGAATAACCCAGAAGTCTAGTGTCCTGTTTTTTGGGGGTTCACAGTGCCTTGACTGGTTGTGGCACATGAATGTGAGCCACTGTGTGCCTATATGATGCTAACTGTGCTGTTATTTAGCACTGTATCTATCTTTGTGATGAACTGACCACCTTGGTGACAGTTATAGGTTTTAACAAGTTACCCGGTATATATATTTCACAGGCCTTTTAAGTGCTGCATTCTGTTAATATGTGCATATAACTTTTATTACATGAACATCAATATGATGCAATGTAAATTACAAGGATGATTTTGCCGCACTCGCTAATAGGCCTACAATGAGATTGTCCGTCACAGTGACCTGTTTACGTTTTACAAAATAAGTAATTGGGGCATATTATGGTAATGGTTACGAAGCCGTCCGCTTCGTAACCATTACCCATAGGGGGTCAAAAACCACCCAGGGCGTCGTTATATATGTTGTAAAGATGATAGAAACCACTGGAGGATGGAAATTGTGACCGTGGACCAAGTTACGTCTGAAGACATGTGGACTTAGGCCCTAGTCGCCTCACGATGCCATTACCAATACGACAGCAATTAAATAACATTTCACATAACAAATTCTTACCTCATTTGGTTGCAAACAAGCAAATAACCGTGTAATATAACCGATAAGTTAATGTAACATCAACGTCACCAAAACTCATAACTACGTATCGCGATCGCAACAACTGATGAACTGCCTGCCATTGCATGCCGCTGCCCACCTCGCTTACAAGCTTGCCACATGGTTGCCAGTACAAGTAATAAAATCCCGCCAAAGCTCTACCAAAACTAGCCCAAAAGAAGTCTAGC
>Ga0209782_1000576_pt1 | contig 16601 bp, 14 predicted proteins | sample WorMetmaBAHAMAS1_FD_187390 | JGI IMG/M metagenome (GOLD analysis project Ga0209782, IMG submission 187390) | Marine gutless worms symbiont microbial communities from Max Planck institute for Marine Microbiology, Germany - Inanidrilus... | ecosystem: Host-associated > Annelida > Digestive system...
AGAACTAAAATTTGGAACTTGAACTAGAAACAACTAAGACGCCAGATCTCAGAATACTAAATTTGAACTAGAATTCGCCAAATATTAAATTTTGATCCATTCTTTAATTAACCAGGTACTGACAACTGACGACTGCACGCAGGTAGATTGTTTGCGGTCGTCAGCACGACCGCACAACTGTCGACTGCGTTCTCCCCGGACTGTGCGGTCGGCTTTTAGTGATACCGCTGTGTTGGGTGGGTACATTTATGGAGTGAGGCAACGTAGTAACGTGCAAATCTAGACTAGCCCCCATCATTGTTCTCCGAATTACTGATCTTCGCGTGGTTGGCATTGTTGGCTGGGTTGCCAGATTTTTTGAAGCCAGCTGCTTGTAAAAGTAGCCCAAATGACCCGTTGAGTTGAGCAGGGTTTAACGTCCCACCAAACACATTATAGGTCATATCGGGGACGGGTTTTATGGTTCAATAGACCCAACCAACAGTGTCAGAGCACTGAAGGAAGAGAAGTCCTAAGGACCAGGCTTCAATCCCATTAGGTCCACCCCACTGTGCTGGCAATAACACGAACATATATGCTTATGAAAAAACACAAAATATACACAGATAAACACAACTAAATCTAGGCTGTGCACAGTGAAATGCACCCAATCCAGAGAACTGTAAGAACTGCTCATCTAAGTGTGCTTATGATTGTGCACAGCTGTCGTATACGATACAGCACAGAACAGTTCTGATAATCTCCCCTCTTACCTCCAGACAAACACCATAGCTCAGATGTTGTCTATCAGAGGAGAGGGACAGACCCGATATCCAGGCCTTAAAAGTAGCCTAATATTAATGTCGATCATACCAGCTTTGACACAGCCCCTTTAGAATCACTTTAAGCAGCACGATGGCCGCAGCAGCGCGGCGGCCAATGCATGGTAAAGTGGGATCGGAATTTGAAACCTAAATTAGCTATAATGCGCCAATGCACTTCCGTCACAGACAGATGGACTGGCTTATGGCATAAGCGCGAGATGTATATATTACAACTAGCACTAATAACCACACGAGGTTGATATATCGTACAGATGCAGAAATGCCCCCAATGGGGCAGTCGTTTTGAATTTTGGTGTGCGGGGAGTCATCAGAGACATAATCACTCACACTAATTTTTTCATTAGTCAGTTCAGGGCTTCTGGACCCCCTAAATCTGGTATCTCCATAGGATTGGCTGGTTGCTCTTACAACAGTGTAAGCACTATCGTGCTACACTGTGATTTGTCTATTTGTGCAAAATTGGTTGTCAGGGTTCTCTTCTCGCCACTAATTGACATCACACAGACATGCAACTTAGCGAAGTGATAGAATATACAAATACACAGAATTGTATTTGTATTTGCTTTTTGATAAGTAGTATATACAAAAATTTGTTGCAAATATAATAGCGATGCAGCCTGGATCAGTTAGTATCCATAGACCTCATCTTATTTAGATTATTGTTGGTGTTATTTTGGCCGATCATGCAATGGTGGGCTAGGGTCAGTAGGTTTTAGGTTTTCGGTTAATGTTATGGTTTATTGTCAGGGTTGCTGTTAGCATTGGCTGCTAAGGGTTTGCTGCAGCACAGTCATTGTCTAGTATGTAGAATACTAACTGGTGGTTATAGTAAGGTTAGTAGAATTTGGGTTATGGCCACACTTTAGGGTTAGGATTAGTATTGTCTTATGGCATCCACTGATTGACATGTCATTTGTCCTCATAAAATGTTTGAGGCACCGGCTAGTATTCTACATCTCTCGTCTTTTTGTAGGCTGCATGATGCACTGCTGTCATGCGACTGAAAGACAAAGATTTTGTTAGGATTGGTTAATGTTAATGTAAGAAAATTTGTTTTCTTTGCTATAAATGATTTTTAGGATGATAAATTTACTGCATATATGGTAATGACTTATGCATTTGTGATATAGAAGATGGCATTACCAGTTCCACGGCCAAGCCGGAAGTCAAAAGATGTAGCATTAGCTGGTCTGCATAACCTGACCCGCCGCAGACCGGGGCCGTCTGGGCAGCCAGATGATGTTGAGCCAGGCAGTGCACATCTTACTGCAAGGTAAAATGCTTTGTAGTCGGAGGATCATCAGATGCACAGGTCATTTAATGGGCACTGTTCACTAGCTATGACATGATACATCACATCATATCGAATATCGCGACATTGTAATCGTATCACATTCTGTCTATACAAGAGTTGTTAAGACCGTCCATTAATTTGGCCTGTTTAATCGTGCCTAAAAGGACCGGTTAACTGTAGTTATTCCTGCATGTGCCCACCGCTCACAGATCAGAACGACGTCACAATGAGTGATGTCACTAAACATGCGGTGCAACGATGTAAAAACAGAGGGCCTGTACTAACAGAAAACGAAACTAGAAATGAGTGGCAAAGCCTAGCGTATAGCCCGCTCGGTGCTACAGTGTCATCCCCTAGCAAGTAGTAGCAAAACAAAACCATGCTGCATCTTGCGAACATGCAAAGAATGCATGTGCCTTCATTATGGCAACATTATTTGGTTGCCATGGCAATGTCCCTTAACAAATTGGAAAATAAGGTACAGATCCATCATCTGCACGTAAGGTGCTTTCATATGGTGACAAGATTGCGCAAATCGGTCCAGTATATCCAGAGATATTCGACTAAATACACCAGTTTTTTGACAAATGAGCTCTGTTAACTCTGGTGTTACTGGTCCGAATTTCACGAAATTTTCACACGTGATAGAGGCATCATTTGCGCTGTTAATGCGCACATTGAGATAGCGATATCCCATTCTGTTTCTGAATGCCAGAGCAACAAAAGTGGGGAGTTTGCCTTTTTTTCACAAAATTGGTTGCCATAACAATGTCGCTTGAGATATCGGAAAAAGAGGTCCAGATCGATCATCTGCACCCAGAATGCTTTCATTCTGTGAAGATATTGCGAAAATCGGTCCAGCAGATATTGAAATAATTTGTCTCCGATAAATCATTAAAAAAGATAAAAAGAGAAAAACTTAGCCGATTGGGCTAAATGTGCAGTTACTCGTTAATTCAGTTAAGCTTTATCGTCAAACTTGTTCACAATTACATTTCCTGCAATCAAACAAGCACATCAACTTCAGATACCACCAGTGTAGCTAGTAATTAGTTCAGTATGCAGAAGCCTAACAAAAGTGGCTGCCATTAAATTCACTGAAGTTGACTGTTAGGTGGTCTGGCCGCCTAGTTGACTTGCTACCTTTGGATGTAATTGGTGCATGTTTTGTGAATTCTTAATGCCACTGCTGTCACTGTCACCTTACTGTGTCAGTACACTGAAAGTAAATGATCCTATAGTATCAACATATAATGGTTTTGCAGTAGTAGTAACTGTACAGTGGAATGTGTATCACTTTTTGCAGCCAGCCAAGTGAGTCTGACAATGAGTTTGAGGCGGCTGAACCAAAATCTGCGGGGCGAGGTAGACGACCAAAAAATACTGCTGGTGGTGAAACTACACTGGTAAGCCTTCCATAATAAGTTCTTTTTTTCTGAGTTATAAATGTTTAATCGTTGAATTACTGTGGTATATTGCTGTAGGCAGCCATGTCAATCAATCTGATCCAGTGTACTAATTTTTTACAGCCACTACCGAAACCGAAACCCAGTGGTGCATGGGTGGGCCATTGACAGGATGTTGCAGAGGATGAGATTCCGTACACACGATGATGGGGGTAAGGTATGGGGACAGTGCATTACAGAGTGTGGAAGAATTATCTTGGTCCATGCGATTCTGCAAAGGAAAACGGACTTTGTGTATATGTTGCGTTTCAGGAGGCAGATGAATGTTTACTGCAGTCATATGTTTGATCTGTTGTAGTGAGAAAAAAGTGGATCGCAAGATGATGTTAGAAAAGCTAAATTGTGATGAGATGTGTGCCGTGTGTACAGAGCACAGGTAAGCGTGGCAGGCGAGGTGGAGGAGCCGGACGAGAATTGTCATCAAGGAAGAAAGTTCCGCGCACCGATACTGGTGATGGAGAAGGCAGCTTGTTTGAGATAGTCAAGTCTGGCAAAACGGCTTTAAATGTATGTATGCACTGACATAGTCTCAGCTGGTTTCACTGGCTTGCCCAGTACTCACCAGTGATTAGACCTAGTCTCCGAAACATCTGTGTGGAATGTTCTGATTTTGAAGATTACTGCGGCATAGATTTTCATGTTAAATGCCGTTCCCGATACACATTGCTGATAGTGGCAGCATTGGTGTACTGGTAGCATGTTTGTCTTGGTCAACAAAGTTTATTGTGTCGGACGTAGATCATACTTTGATTGATGACTATCTTCGGGTGGGCAAACCAGCTATTATTTATGGTAACCAGCAACCCAGGCCAGCTCAGCCTGGCCATCCCTCCATGGCCACATTTAGGGAAGAAGCGGGAAGTTTTGGAAACAGTTGGCCCTGTTACTAGAACTGCCAACACACTGATCTAGTCATTTAAAAGTCATTGGCTGTTAATGGAGCAAGCCATCTTGCTGATGTTTATCACATGCTTAATTGGGTTAAATTCTTAATTAACCCTGGCTGGTTCAAAGCACCATTAAGGGGATTAGCGCCCATGCAACGGGCATCATTGTCTATACATACTTTTTTTCTTCTGATGCACAACCAAGAACATCAAGAACTTCCAGTAGTGTTTGCGTATGATTGTACCCAGTGTGTACATCTGTGCCATTGTGAGTAAAATATAAACATAACTGCTGTTATATTGTGTGCATTTTGTGTTATTGCTTCAAGACCAATTAGTTGATGGCTTCACCATTTATTTTAATTTTTGCAGATGTTCTGGCATCTACAAAAGTATGACATGGACCAGGAGAGATTCGAATATCTTGTTAACGCTGTGTGGTAACTACTGATGAATGTCAGATGCTGTATGCAGCAGTTTTTGAACATATAATGGGATGTATATTAATTCATGATTTCGTTTGTGTTGTTAGACTGTTGTCGATGAATGGATCGAAGCTTACAAGCAAGACCGCGATGCAGCACTGCTTGAATTAATCCAGTTCTTCATTCACTGCTCTGGATGCCGTGGTCGCATTACACCGCATATGTACCATAATATGGAGCATGCTGATATTATTCGCAAAATGACCGAAGAGTTCGATGAGGTGCTGTTTCTTATCTGGCAGTGTAACACTACTGATGGTGCTATTCATCTTCTTAACACTGCTGATTGGTTTTGTCTGAACCAGCATGCTACTTCTTGGTTCTGTTTGTTTTAACCCACCCGTTTTCTAAAAAAAATTCTCCAGGTTCGACCAGGTCTCCCAAAAGCGATAATTGATGATTTATGGGACCAGTTGTTTTTTCTGTCCAGTCTGCATTAAATCATCGAATGGAAAGGACTGTCGAAATTTTCAAGCGTCTTTGATACTGACCTAGTTATTTCTTGTATTAAGTAACAAGAAATAGTCTCCTCACTTCTGAGGGCGAAGTAACAATGATTATGAGTAGACTGATGATTTTTCAATTAATTATATGATACTTCATTTAAAATTATTGACTTTTGCATGATAGTTTGACATACTCTTTTGCTTTCATTGATAAGTAAATTGAATGAGTAAATATGCATTCTCTAATGAAACCCAGCGTCTGTAAATAATCTGCAAATGTCACTTGCTCGCTGGTATATCAGATGGAGGTGTAATTTGTGACTGTTGTGAATTTTCCCACGCTGTGATGCTTACAGGATAGTGGTGACTACCCACTGATAATGGCGGGACCAGCATACAAGAAGTTTAAATCAAACTTCTGCGAGTTCATTCACACACTGGTGCACCAGTGTCAGTACAGCATCATCTACGATCAGTACATGATGGACAATGTCATCTCACTGTTGACTGGTCTGACAGATTCACAAGTTCGTGCATTCCGACACACAAGCACACTCGCATGTTAGTGCTCTCTGCTTCCAATTTTGTGCATTTCATATTTGAATTTTGATCAATTATGCCCTATATAATATACTCATACTTAATACTTATATATTTAGTGGTTTGCCAGTGTTTATCAGGAGCGAGATGATCACTTACCTGACCTGCCCTCGTGGCTCAGTAGGCTAACACACTGAGCTGTAGTGCAGAGGGCCTGGTTGGCTGGCTAGCTCAGCGACGTTGGTTCAACTCCTGCTGCCGGCATGTCGAGTTCATGTCGGGTTTTCTGCATGATATGAGATAAATTCTCGGACAGGTACAGAGGGTCCACCTGTGTCCTCTACCCTTCCCATACCCCCCCCCTGGCGGCGGCGGGCTATGCGATCCAGTGAGCTGATTCTAGTGTTAATATTGATAATGATTTATTGAGTTTGGCAGCCAAGGGCTATCAGGTATCAGCAGTAGGACAGCGGTAGCTATGCATCAGTAAATCCATGCATTGGAAATACTAGCGAGCTGCCTGCAGAGGTATTGCTGTGGGGGAACCCAGCATCTCCTAGCTTTTTTCTGTCATTAGTGTTGGTGTGTGGCCAGTAAATACTTCTGCCATTCTTACGATACCACTTCACTTGTTGGAACAGGTTTTTGTAGACCAGTGTCTTCGTGTGGTTGACAGAAACACAAACGAAAATTAGTATAGTTATCATTCTGTGACGAAATGGGAATTTTCCAGTGTTTGGGTGTGCATTGTTTTTGCGTGGCACAAGACAAAATTTACATGTAGTTTGTGATAGTGTTTGAATTGTTGAGTTTGTATGATGCTTGTGCAGCAATGAAGCTGATGACCGCACTCGTCGATGTTGCGCTCAATGTCAGTGTTACGCTCGACCACGTCCAGCGTCAGTATGACTCCGAGCGATCAAAGTCGAAAGGCAAACAGGCATCTGATCGGCTTGAGAACCTGCTGGAAAAACGAAAGGAGGTATTTGCCTGCAGAGTTACTTTTTGGATTAATATTAGCTGATAATGGTGTCAGAAAGTTTGCCGTAAAGACAGCAATGTACCTTCCATCAGTAGCTGGTAGTTGATAAAGTAGAGATGAGGTCAGGTAGTACCCTGATCAGGGTAAGTGCAGTGTGTTGCTTTGACACAAGGTGAGCATCTGGCCCGTTAATATGCGCCCTGATTCTTCTTAAGATCCGCTTCTATATAAGCCGTTTACTTACTTACTTACCCACTTATCCGCAGGGGTTCTGTTCTAGAACAAGTGGAGAAAGACAAACTGAGGTGTCACCAGCTAGCCCAAGATTGCGTGGAAATATGGCTTGTAAAACTGAGCTGGGTACTAGCTGCATTTTGAAAACATCAAAACTTTTGCTTTTTTTGCACTTAAATACAAGTGTTAGCACATTCTACAGAATGTCACAACTTTGAATATCTTCCTTAGCTCCACTACACCACCTCTGCCTTGGAGACTTCCTACGTTTCGTTCCATCTGCCTCCTGTTTCCTGTAGTGCTGGGTCCCCTCCATCTTTACGTTGCACTCATCCAGACTACGTCGAAGTTTTTAATGAATTTATGTAGTTGTCTATGCACTCACATATCACACACGTGCAACTTGAAATATAACATCACACTATAATTCCTTTTCTAGTGTATAAGCTACTTGTCTTCACTGTTTAGTGTTTATTTTCTTACATGTGTGTGTGCTGTACTGCAGTTTTGCTGTTGACACTTTTTTGTGCTGCTGACGTTTCTGTTTTAAATTCATATGTATGTAGGCAGAAGAGAATCAGGAAGAAATACGTCACATGCTGACATACATATTCAAAGGAGTCTTTGTGCACAGATACAGGTAATAACTGTTGCTCTATTATTGTTTAACTGAAATAAATCCAGCAGTGGTGACAGTATAATATACCCATTTACATGATTAGGACATATTCTGTAAGCATTACTGAGCAGGTTTCTAATTTGCTTACTGTAGTACCATTGGTTAGTTGCGTGGCACAGTGGTAGAACGTCAGTCTCTAGCTGGCAGGCTGTCACTGTCCTGTGCTTGACTTGCAGCTGATGGGTGACCACTGTTGTGTGTAAACGGTACGCTACAGGTCAGCCAACCGGGCCAACTCAGGTTTTCATTCTTTCGGGGTCGATAAATAAGTAATGAGTTGGCATAGGGTGTGTGCTATCGTGCCATGTACGGGTGGCGCCAACTGGTGAAAGCTATGGAGGTAACCGCAAGCCTGGTGGAAAGTAATGGCAACTTATCGCCGGGTCTATGGTGTGATTCACTTTACGTCACCTGTGGGGTGACTGCCTGTAAACCGGGATCAGCTCCGGGCCCAACGCTCGGTAATGAGTATGGGAGAACTTTACCTTTAGTGCCGTGGGTGTTGTTAGTGCTTAGTGTACATTAATTGTTTAACTTAATACACAAGTACTCGTGGAACATGCATTCGTCGCATGTACGTGAAGTGTCTGCGTTTGTATCAGAGACTCACAAGCCGAGATTCGCGCGATCTGTACAACAGAAATTGGCGTGTGGATGAAAAACTACCCAGGAATGTTCCTCGATGACAGCTATCTAAAGTACATTGGCTGGACACTCTATGATCGGGTCTGTGAAACTCATTTCATGCTTCTGTAAATCAGCATGTTTGGTCTGCACGACACTATGCTAGCGCTGTATATGCTTTTGGCAGACACATGTCTGTTCGTGTCTCTGTTAAATGCCAGTATTGTATCAAAATTGCTAAACTTATGATCGAGCAAACGATGTCGCACAGTAGCCCAGGGATTCTAGTTTTTTGACGCCGAAGACCTTGGCGAAATTCGAACAGGGTCACCCACGGGGGTGCCAAATGCAGGTCGGGTAGGTTAAAATCGACTTAGATAACTCGCTAAAATATAGGATATAGTGGTATATATAAATCCCGACACTGTTGGTTGGGCAGCAGGAAGGAGATCTAACAATTACATATGTACCCAAAAGTTAGTTTCTGTGGGATGAAGGCTAAGAGGTCAGTTAATAAGTGCATGCATGCGATGTTTTAAAACTTTATATGCCTAAAATGTCTAATTCTAGAATCTGATAGCATCACTAGTCACTACTGAGTAGTGAGCATGTGTGCTGTCTGTATTTGTTGGCACATGACAGATCGGAGACGTTCGTCTGTGCTGCCTCAAGTGTCTACAGCCACTGTATGATTCAGAGGAACTTGCACCAAAGTTGGAGCTCTTTACTAACAGATTCAAGGTGGTTAATCTAAGTGTATACTCTTAATGTGTCTTAGATAGATGTGGAATTATTTTATGGACGATGAGTTATCTTCCAAAGATTCATCTTATAGTGCTTTTACACTAGGACGCAAATCCCTCAACATGTTGAGCGATTTGTCAAGCGACGTGTTCTGGTATGTGTCCTGGTGTGAAAGCACTCATACACATGTGCGGTGACAAGAGCTGCATGTCTCCCTGCCGTCATATATATTTAGTACAAATTACACCAGTTTTTGGAAAAAATTTAAAATTCATCGTATCTTTCATTTCGTCATTGCTTGTGTAATTATTTTTTCATTCAGTTCATACATTAATGTCTGTTTAATGTCGAAATTTAGTGTACATTGTAATTGTACAATCAGCGACAAATTACCTTAAATCTACCTTAAATCTACAGTGTAGTTACGCTGATGCTGCAGCCTAGCGAGTAAAGGTGTAGTAAATGCACATGCTTCGACTCTTGTTGCTCGACAAATTGCTCTACATGTGGCTTGTGTGAAAGCTTCCATTGAGCAACGTGGCGAGCAATGTTTTCAGCCGCATGTGGAGCGATTTGTTGAGCGAGATGCATCGTAGTGTCAAAGTACTAAGAGTCAGTAATGTGGTAGGGATTAAATTGCTCATTGTTGTTGTTGAATTATATTTGATTTATATTAGCATGATGAATCGTTAATTTGCATATCATTAGAAGTTTTAAAATATTCTGTTTATCGGAGAGTTTTAAAAATAGTTCTTGTTTCATTATTATAAAAATACTGCCACTTTTCGTCTCACTGTTATGCAGCATTATCGTTGATGTTGTGAATATTTCTGCTGTAGGATAGAATTGTGGAGATGACACTCGACAAAGAATACGATGTCTCTGTTCAAGCCGTTAAGCTAGTTATTAGCATACTCAAGTAACTATTGCTGTTATGTATTTATTGTGCTGTTCTCATGGGTCAGTTTAGTAGTTGTGACTTTTAGCTACATTGCTGCCTTCTTATGCTGTCTTCGTGAAAATTTTGTTTATTCAGCTGGTTGATAATTGGGCACTCACCTCACGCTTATGCCATGATGCTACTCCGTCTGTCTGTGATGGAAGTGCATTGGCGCATTATAGCTAATTTAGGTTTCAAATTCCGATCCCACTTTGCGGCGGCTCGCCGTGCTACTTGCGGGCGGATCATCTCGTGCCATGCTAGCCAGTGCTAGACTCTCAAGTCTTTTTTTTAGAATAGCCCCGCTCCATTTCCAGGCCGGATGTCGTAAACCTGGGTTATAATTTGTCTTGATATTATGTTGTGGTTTTTTTGTGTTCGATGATTTGTATTTCGTTGATTTAGCGATTGCATATTTTGTTTTGTGTTAGCTTAGGTTTATTGTATTATGTTTTTTTTCCCTGACTTAAATTTTGATTTTCTCAGTACTAGCCAAAAGACTGGCTGTGAAGAGTGTCACCGATGTGACCTATTTAGCGTCGGGTGGGACGTTAAACCTTAATAACTTAATCTCCACTGAGGAGTTTGTGTTTGTATGTGCCACAAAGGTGTAATGCAGCCGTGTTGACTGACAAGGACTGTGAGAACGTCTATGAGCTTGTATACTCGTCTCATCGCGGAGTGGCTCAGGCCGCTGGCGAGTTCCTCAATGCCAAACTGTTTGCACACGACCTCGATGAAACCACAAGAAACCTTCGGACGGCAAAGGGCAAAAAACGCAGTGAAAACACATCGAGGATTCGTGATTTGATCCTGTTCTTCATTGAAAGTGAAGTACGTATTTAAGAGCATTTTTAGATGAACCTGCGTTAGCCTCTGTAATTTCAATACAGTGATTTCCGTGATGATTGTGGAGGGCATACTTTTATTTCAGTCGCCATTTTCCAAGTATCTGTGCATTTGCTGGGTACCCTTGGTTTCCGCCACTTGTAATGGAAGAGAATCTTTAAGGTTAAGTGGAACAGGATTTTATTATGTACAGAACAGTTGGAGCAATAAAGGAATACAGAGCATTGACCCTACCTAAGCAGTGGCTTGACTTACCCATTTTTATCCATCAATGGAATCCTATCGGAAGAAGCATTGCTACCTTTGTGCAGGATGTCCAGTATAATAATAACAGCATGAGTGTTAATAAATGAGAGCGATTAGGTTTTCGTAAGCTGTAAATGTTTTTTAGATCTGTTCACAGTACCTTTTCTCAATTTTAGCCATGAGATTAGCTGGGAAAAACATTTCTGAAATGACCCATATTGTATCGAGTGGACCATAAAACTCTGAACTCAGTCAATCGATCAATCATGATATTTATATATTACACATGTTCAGCTTTACAGATTTCTCACGAGCGTGTTTTTGCATTACTCATTAACTGTTAAACTTTATTTTTAAAAACTCACTGAGTTCTGGTGTTATGTATGGTAGGCTTAGTTGTCGGGTCTTGTGGCATCGTTATACAAACCTGTTGTTTTCAGCTGCACGAGCACGGATCATATCTAGTTGACAGTCTGTGGGACATCAGTTTCATGCTCAAGGATTGGGAATGCATGACTGACCTGTTACTGGAGGAACCTGGGCCTGATGAGGAGGGTAAGGCTTGTCAGTCTGTGCATTTTGATACTTTGATACCTTTTCTGTTACTTTGCTTCTAATATTAGTTTTTTTTACATAGTTACATATTTTCGTTATTTTAACATTTTGTGATACATTATTTTTGTTTCGTTGCACAATTTTAATATTATTTGGCATTTTACTTGCATGCGCGTCTAACTTGAGATGTGTGTGTTGGTTAATATTTTGTTATGTGCTTTGACACTTTGTAGGGCATCATCTCTCTTTAATTATATAAGCAGTAAAGTCTTGGGATTTTTCGTGTCGAGATGTTCATGGCCGTTAAATTTAAAATTACAGCAGTAACAGCGTATTTACGCATCTTACAAGTCGTTGGTAGTAGACCGAGTGTGTGTGTTGTGGTGACTAGCGTTGGATGACAGGCAGGAGACGAGTCTAATTGAGATAATGGTCTGCAGCGTGAAGCAAGCAGCTACTGGTGACTATCCAGTTGGTCGCGGCCCGTCAAGCCGTCGGCCGACGACAAAGGAAGTGAAGCAGGTTTCTGACGACAAGGCCAAACTGACTGAACACTTCATCGTCACGTTGCCTCATCTGCTCGCTAAAGTAAACATTATATTGATTTGTTACACGTTTAGCAATAATAAAATACATTCTCTGACTCTAAGTACTACTCAGTATGGTGCAGTGTATTCGAAAGCAGCTTGCAGTGTCAGGATGCAGTTTAGGTGCAGTCCCTATAATAAGAGCAAGGATGTATTCCAAACCACCAGTATGGGTTAACTGAATGTATTGTTTTCAGAGTGTTTAATGTACTTTGTTCTTGCCTTCAGTGATTTGCTGCTGTTGGCTGGGCAGCAGGAAGGGTATCCAGCCTGTAAAACTGAGTGGTGGGGCTGGCATGAATATCTGTTTGTGGAGAGGGGCAGACTTACATATGGCTCAGTAAAATCCTGATTGGTTTTACCTTCTGGTTACTGACTCACATAGGTAATCCCGGACAAAGGGCTGTTAAACGGTTCGTTGTTGCTGTTGTTGTTGTTGTTGTTAATGTATTTTGTTGTCAGACCATGTTGCAGATTTAAAATGTTTTTGCAAGATGTGACAGCAAATGTATTCTTCTTATTATATACACGTGATTATCAGTTCAGATTTTTTTTGTGTTTTCTTAGCATTCTACACTGTTGGCTTGGTGACGTATCCCATAAAAATTGTGCCACTTTGTCCCCAAAGGTTCTTTTAGAACAGTTTGAGGAAGAAAGAAACCCAAGGAGGAACCGGTTAATCCAGATTTACCTGGAAAATGGCTGAGATAGGTTTCTGTCTAGTAGGATCTTAAGCTGTTGAAACCTATCATCGGTTAATCATTCATGGTCTACGAATGACACAGCCGAAGCTGCTGCGTGAATTAATTAGTGTGTACGGCATACAGATTGCATCTTGAGTTGATTTGTGTGCTACAGTATGAAATGGATGAAGAGAAGGTGGCAAATCTTCTGCAGATTCCCATCTACTTTGACCTGGAGATCTACGTTGCCAGCCGCCAGGAGAAGGTCAGTGGGTGTGTGTGTGTGTGTGTGTGCGTGCATGCGTGCGTGTGCACGTCCACTGTGTGTGTGTCACGCTGGCTGACATCTGTAATAACTGGTGCAATATGAACAGAAAAGGCAATATTTTACACTAGCATGCAGCTTCTGAAAATAACGCAAGACATTATTCACCTGATCTATGAAACCACACATCCGATTACAGATGTCCTCCTCATCGATGTAGAATCAGTTATGATATGTCTAAGATGAGAATATGACTGTACAAATTCTATAGGCTTCTTAAAAACCGTAAACTCACACTTAGATATAGAATCATGGAGAGAACGACGCAGATGAGGTAGTACAACTAAGCATTTAGACTTTTGATCATTAAATGAAATACAAAATTTTTCAGCAAATTATCACAGATTGCTAACATCCTGCACAGTGCTGAAGCAGTTGGTGCAACCAACACATCCACATAGGCATACTTACTAACTGAAATGTTTAGATATTTTAAAATTTGATATATGATGTTGTTACACATTAATTATTAATCTATTCTACAGATATATGATAGAAATATATACTAAACTGTGCAGTAATTACCATTTATGTTTTGTGCATTATTAACAGAATTTGGATTTGCTGCTCAAATATATCGCTAACATAGTGGAGAAACACACAGATTCAGAGGTATTTTTAGCATCTTAGTATTTAATGATTGGATTGTTGCTAATACTCTACTGCATTTTTGTTATAGATGGTTGTGGTGAAGTCTTTTGATTGCGTTCTATTTAGGCTACAAAATAGGAATTAATAGTTCTGTATTGAAAGGCATGTTGAAAAATTTATTTGATAGGTGCTGGAAAACTGCTCGAAAGTACTCGAGTATTTTGTTGGCGATGCCAAGTCTATTAGATCGCGTTGTCTGACGGCTCGGGACACCCTTGTTGACAAGCTTGTTGACCGCTATCGTCATGCAATGACTAGCTTCTTTGAAGAGGTTTGACACTTGTTGATGCTGCTGTGTGAACGTATGCAACTGTATCTGATATTTTTTTTATATTTCTGCTAATTAATGTAATGGACTTATTTATTACGTAACATTAAAAGTGCAAAACAGCTGCAGGGTGAAGATTGTCGACACTGCGTATTCCAATACGAGTTGCCGTTGAAATAGCAAAGCAGAGTGAAAAAACATGATTTTTCCTGAAAAGGCTTTTAATCATTTGACGCCTATTATGGTGACTCAATGAGTTAGTTTAAATGTCTGTGCATGTCTGCAGTATAAGAGATGCCTGAATTGAATCCTGTTGGCAGTTGTGTCTTCTGTAACAGCCATTACAATGTACATAGCCTTGAGCATGGGCGGCACCCTCTTACTGCATTAGCTAGGTCAACTCAGCGTTTATGGGATGGTAAAATGAGTGTCAGCTCTGATGCTGGTTAATAATAATGGCACTGTTGCATGTGCACGATTAAACATATCACGGTCCATACTGGTTAGCTTGGTGTGACGATTGGTTTCCACCAGTGTTATCTGAGGATGTCAAAGTAAGCTGGGAGAAATTTGATATCGGTTGTGTTTATGATGACAGCACCTTAAACATTGACTTTGGAATTAATATTGTCATTAAAAGTTATTCATGTACTTACAATTAGTATTATGTTTACAGAATGGCATTAACAATAAAACTTTAACAACTTTTGTTGATGCATCATTTTTTAGTGCGAGATGTAATATATACATCTCGCGCTTATGCCACGATGTCAGTGTCCGTCTGTCTGTGACGGAAGTGCATTGGTGCATTATAGCTAATTTAGGTTTCAAATTCTGATCCCAATTTACCGCGCATTGTGGTCGCGGTGCATGCGGGCGCGGGGGAAGGGATCATCGCCGGGAAGAGTGGAGGGATCATCTCGCACTATGCTAGCCACTGCTAGGCCCTTTTGTTAATTGCACTAATCAGTTCATATTATCATCCATTGCAACAGTACGAGTGCTTATTATCGCAGTCTAAAGTGTGTCAGCATGGTGTGATGTGTTTATTTCTTCTGTTGGTATTTGTTGCAGTATTATGTACTGCTGTTTTGCACTGTTGCTGACGAGCCTCGGGCGATGTATTAGTACAAAGTTTGGCTCGGAGCTCCTGTTATGTTTAGTCACATTTGATTTATGGAGGATTTTGATATCTGAGCAGTAAAATTTGCTGTTATCTTTAACTTTGGGTATTTATTGACAGCAGTTGAAGTGAAGAAGTGCACTAGGAAAGGATACCATTATTGGTGTGCAGAGAACCTGAACATCTGTTTTGTACTTGTGTGTAACTGTAGGGTGAAGAACCAGATGAGGATGATGCATTTGCTCTGATGACAAGTCTGAAGCGACTGTATGCTTTCTGGTCGTAAGTAGAACTTTTGTTAGACTAACGTTAGTACAATTCGTACTGTACAAATGTGATATAGATGCCGCATTTTGATGTTAGACGAGTAACCAGGAGGCAAGTTGTTTCGTTGCCCCACTCGTGTGTTACATCGTCACCTTTGAGCAAGTTGTGGGACTGCTGTGTGAACTCAGCCAACTCAGCTTCTTATCCTCCGTGAGATTGGGAATGAGATGATGTGTAATGTGGAATGAAAACATAGTGTGGTTGATTGGCACTTAGTCCATAGACCGGAAATGCTGTTTGTTAAGAATTTCGCTTCTGTGAGGCTTAGCAGCACTGTAGCTGTTGTCTGTTCTCCATTTTACTTTTTCTGTTTCAAACAAATCTAGCATTTAGATAAAATTAATGTCCGGTTTGCTGGTTGTTATTTGTTACTGTGTCACATTGTGTTTGACGTCGTAGCTGTCATGATCTCAACCCATGGATGCTCTGGGAGAGCCACAGCCATTTTCTCAGCTGCACCACAGTACAGGTTCCAGCAGAGGTAAGTTTTGAGTATCAGAATGCAGTTAAGTATCCGATATTTTGGTGACTGTGTTATTGTTTAGCATATTTGAGGTGCTACTTGAATCTAAATACTCGCAAATTAACACTCAGCACTGACTGTATCTGTATAAAGTGGTCCAGAAAAAAACAGACTTGTTAATAAAAATAATAATGAATGGAAGAAAAGTTAATGCATTACCTTAAAGCCTTTTTGAAGTACAGTCAAAAACACTAAGATGTATTTTGTTGCATCATGTATAAATAGAATAAATGTAAAAAAACTGTCGTTTTATAACAACGTGTAAGGCCCATAAGTGACACAAATAAACCAGCAAAAATTATTTCTGTCACGTCAAGGG
>Ga0209782_1000577_pt1 | contig 16601 bp, 14 predicted proteins | sample WorMetmaBAHAMAS1_FD_187390 | JGI IMG/M metagenome (GOLD analysis project Ga0209782, IMG submission 187390) | Marine gutless worms symbiont microbial communities from Max Planck institute for Marine Microbiology, Germany - Inanidrilus... | ecosystem: Host-associated > Annelida > Digestive system...
TGTATATGCTGAATGTGATGTTGCAATGGAGGCGGATCCCGAGGCTAGGCCCACTCAGCCTCCTCACCCACAGCGGATTGCAGATGCGGAAGACTTGGAGCTGTATGGCTCCCCTGATACTGTGAACACAGATGATATTGTTAATGTTGACATGACGCCGCTGTCGTCGATTTCTACTTCCGGTCCAGACATGTCTGTTGCTATGTCTGTTGATAGGGGTACGTTGATGACAGTAGGATTGGATGATCGTGATAGAGAAATTCATGATACTGTTGCTACGCCGGAAATGGAAGACACGCCAGTAGGCGCCCGCTCGCTTCGAAATCCTTCACTGGCGCCCAACGTGGGGCGTGCCAACATAGCTGAGTCACTCCTCGGCACGCACCCGTCCACGGTGCAGGGATATACCAGCTTGGGTGACACTGCCTCTGGTATGATCCCATCAATGGCGTTAGAAGGGTACACTGTGTCTGATGATATTGCTCAGGACCGGTTTTGGACCAGTACTGTTAGAAGTCGTGATGTTGAATCTGATTTGTCGATGTCTGATTTTAATTCACGTTCGGAGTATGATCGTTATTTTGCGGAAATGGGAACTAGTAGGGATAGTGCAGTTGCTAGTACTGGTGCCCAGGTTGGACCTAGCCCTTGGACCTTGGCGAACCCGGGTTCTACCCAAGGTGTTCCACGTTCTTCATCTGATCCAAGCCTGGTACCTCCCCAGTTCAGGAAGCCTAGGACTCCACCACCAAGGACAGTCGTGGCTACCACTCGTACGGAGATGTACGTGAGGCACACTAGCCAAGATGTAACGGTTACTTCTCCGACACCTGGTTTAAGGCGTCATCATGTTTCTTCTTCTTCCACTTCTTCTGGTTCAAGGATTCCTGGTCCACCTCAGACTTCTCCAAGGTCTAGTGTTCAGCAATGGTTGGATGCCTTGGATACTCAGGTTCCTCCGCCTCCGACTCCGGTAATACCTTTCTCTCAACCAGTGTCTCTGCATTCAGGAGTGACTAGCTCTATGCCACTTGGGTACTCCGCTTCTCAGATGGCAGACGAGAGGGCACGTAGTTCACGTCACAGCCAGTCATCACGGAGATCACGCTTTAGTACCACATCTGCCACGGTGATCCAGGGTATGATGGACTTCTCCTCCCAGATGACCAACAACATCGCTCACTTAGCCGAGGGAGTGAGGGTGGATGCTGCCCACAGGGAGGATGCCATATGTCATGAGTCCCTGGCCCGGGAGCAGTGCCATCGCATCCAAGCTGGTGAGCGAGGGAGGGCGCAGAGGGAGGAAGCCTCGGAACAAGAGAGGGCGCAGCGAGAGGAAGCTTTAGAGTGGGATAAACTGCAGAAACAGGAGGCCCTGGAATGGGAAAGGATGTTGAAACAGGAAGCCATGGAAGTTAGACGGGAAGCGGCCTTGAGGGAAGAAAAGATGTGAGCAGATGTGCTAGCTAGGGAAGAGTTAAACCTAGCCAGGAAAAAAGCACAAGCTGAAATTAAGGCAAAGGCTAAACAATTCAAACGGCAGGCATTCAATGAGCTGCAGCAACAAAAGCATGAGATGGACATGAAAATGCAGATAGCACAGATAAAGTTAATGGAAAGACGGGAGTTAGAATTTCTGCAGGAGAAGTTGCGGGAGAAGAACATAACAGCGAAAGAGATGGAGGTGCGTTTGTTGCTGGAGAGGCAGTTGGCCGAAGAGAAACGTAAGACACTCCGACTGGAATATGAGGCCAAATTTCGTAGACACGAACTTGCAGAGTCTCGGAGATTGGCCTCGATTCCTGAACATGTATCATCAGAGCAAAGGCGGCCCGTAGGTATACCTCAATCGTATACCTACAGTGTGTCTGCGCCAGGTCCCGCACACTCTCATAGACTACTTGAGTCACTGCCCAGAGTGCCAGTATGCTCAGCCTGTGGAGACACCGGCTCTAGGGACGTATCCGATTCTGGCTCAACCAGTGTTAGGACAACTTAGCCTAGTTTCGGCGACACATACAGCACCGACAGTACCGCTCAACTTGAGGACCGTACCTCAAGCTAGGCCTAGTGCAATAGTTAGTTCGAGCATTTTGGCCTCAGGTGCTGCGGTTTCAACAGCCGCCTGCACAGCACCTAGTCATGCGGTTCCAGTGGCAAACATCCAATTACCAATCAAGCCACAAGCTGGAACCCTGCCTACACCGATTACGACTCAGACTAGCCTAGTTAGTGCTGTTCCACCTGTTGTGACCACTGTTGGTGTCCCACCTGTTGCGACTTTGGTTAGTGCTCCACCTGCTGTGACCATTGTGCATGCTACTACTTCGAATGTGAGTACTTCCGTTGCCCCAGTAGCTACTGTTACTGCTGCACCGGCAGCACCAATCGTGGTAGTTAAGCAGCCCCAGCCGACGAAATCTTACACCGGTCAAACTTCTTGGAAGTCTTATAAGGAGTATTTTACCCGTTTGGCTTTGTGTAATGGGTGGACGACGGGGGTTGAGAAAGCTCAAAATTTGCTCATAGCGATGGAAGGGGCCGCTGCAGAAAGAGTGAGAGGACTGACAGCTGACAAAGATGAGGACTATGATTTGATCTGGGAAAATTTGGCACGTAGATTTGGGCATATAGACGAACCGGAGAGGGCTAAAAGGCGATTTGACAACAAAAAGCAGTTAGTCTGAAACGATAGAAGTCTTTGAGCAGGGTTTAAGAACCGTCTTTCGGGAGGCTTGGCCCACTGGAGATCCCAAGTCTAAAGAGAATGATTCGATGCTACAACGTCGTTTCATTGACGGTCTTTTCGATCCGGCACTCCAACAGTTTCTCAGACTCCATGCCAGGACTGAGGACTTTGTCACTACGGTAGGGAAGGCCAGGCAATACATGGATGCCCAGGAACAGGCCAAGCTCACTGCCATTTCCAAGAAACCAAATGTCGGGTTCGTAGCTACTGAAGACCCACCACCCGATAGGATCCAACCAATCCTGGATGGACTCCAGAAGGTGTTGCAGACAGTCTTGGACAACCAGAACAAGTCACCTGAAGCTAATATTGGTGAAAAGGTACCTGGGAATGTAGGATCCAAGAAAGGAAAAGGGAAAGGCAATAGAGCACAGTCGCCAGCGAATAGTGATGCCTCTACCAGTACTGCAGGTCAAGACTTCAGACACAGGGAACAAGAGCCTAGAAGACGACCCAATGATGTCCCAGCTGCTAGGGCACGTGACGACAATCAGCTTCCTAGATGGAATGAAGGACGTCAAGGTAACCAGTTCAATCGTTCCTCCTCTGCTGATAGCCAATTCAGACAGCCGCATCAGGATCGAGACCAACAGGCACCAGGACCTAGATGGAACACAGGGATCCCTCCTGGTGCTGTAGACTCTCGCCCAAGAGGACAGGAAAATGCGCCTTTCCGTAGAGGATGTTACGTGTGTGGACGACCGAATTGTCACTCCATTCTTCATCGGGATGATCACACTCCACCACCCACATCTCGAAATCAGATGGCACCCAGAGCGACGCCAAACCGACCGTTAGAACCAACCGTACCCCAGCGTGTGAGAGATACTTTCATGCCTTGGCGAGGTTATGGCGGATGCTTCGGGTGTGGACGACTGGATTGCATTGCTAGCTTACATCGACAGTATGAAGAAGAGTTAAGACGTCGAGAGGATGCACCGTCAACTTCGACAGCTCCAGCAGGTTCATCAAACTTGCAGCGGGGCTCAAGTCAGGGCGAGCGGACCCCGCCAAATCCACCTCGCCCTCGGAACGACTAAGGACTACTTTTGCTGATATGGGAACTCAGACTGATTTGATTGTTGTTGACCGACTGAATCCAATAGTAAATTTTCTAGACAGTTCAGAAGGTATTTTGGAACCGTCTCGTATTCCACATTGCTTTCAGTACCGACCAGATCATCAGCCTCTGAAATCTCCAAAAATTCCAGTAATCATTCAAGGAGTCAGAGTTCCTATCATCATTGACACCGGCACTGAAATTTCTATTTTGAGTTCTGAGTTTGTTGCTAGTTTGTTTCCAGATGACGACTTAAGTACCAACGCCCGAGACGTTAGAAACTTGGGTGGAGGACTAGTTTCTGTTCTTGGACCGATAGAGCTGACAGTAGTAGTTTGTGGACTAACATTGCAACATCCTTTCTTTTACTAGAAGGATAATCCGACCTTTCTGATGGGAATTGATCTGCTTACGAGAGCTGCTTTAACGACTGATTGTGAATCACGTTGTGTTTGGTCGAAGCATACTCTTCGATGTCATGTACGACAGGACTTAGCTGATGCGACTGCGAGACCTACTCTTCATGTGAATGCTGATAAGTTCTTAGATATAATCCCTTCCTTACCTGTTCTGTTTCCTGATGTTAAGACTAGAGAGTCTACTAATGATTACGGTGATGAGACGGCACTGGCCCAGTCTTCGATGGCTTTGGAGCACTCTGTCCTAGACGGTGAGCATGGCTTGACTACGAATATTCTTCTTGATGAGACTTCTGTGAGATCTTCCTCCGAGATTGCCATCGATGTTGGAGTCCAGTGCGATGAATCGTCAGTTGTGAGCATGTTGGATGACTCTGTTATGTCTACTAAGTGTTCTTGTTGTTCTAATAGTTCTGGTATGTTGTCTTCCAGTGAGATACTCCGTTCAGTTCAGTCTACTTTGAATCCTAGAGCTCCGAGTTTTGTGACTACTTTTGAGCCGAGCCCAGCCAGTCTTGCGCGATCCAGGGACCACAATCTTTGCAGTTCAGATGTTGCATGTCCAGGGGTTAAGGAATCCAGTCCACCAGAGTCTAGTCTTGTTGAGCATCCAATGAGTTTGTTCTCGCCCGTAGAGGATCACGATAAGGATGTTACTCTGTTGAAGTCCCATTTCGATCTGGGTGGTCCAGAACTTCCAGTTCAGGTACGAGAGCAAGACGGTGAGCGTTTCGTTTCGATTCCGACAGTTGAAGGTCTTCCAGAGCATGTGACTCAGCTCTTTCTTGATACTCTCCAACAAGATGATTTTCCAATCGAGGCGACCCATGGTTTTAAACAATTGTTGATCGATCATCAGCATACTTTTGCTACTTCTTCTGCTGATATTGGGTTTCGTTCCATCCTCCAGCATGATATTGATACTGGGGATGCTCATCCTATTAGTCAGGCTCCAAGAAAGCCACCGTTGGCCGCACGAGAAGCTGAGGATGAGATCCTTAACGAAATGTTGAAGACAGGCGTCATAGAACCTTCTATGTCTAGTTGGGCATCACCGGTTTGTCTTGTTCGGAAAAAGGATAACACTTTTCGGTTCTGTATCGACTACAGACGTGTCAATGCGGTCTCCAAAAGGGATGCATATCCTATACCAGACATTCAGGATGCCCTGGACAACTTGAGAGGTGCTAAGTACTTTGCCACCTTTGATTTGCTTTCAGGGTATTGGCAACTTGGGTTGACTGAGAGGGCTAAGGAACGTTCTGCTTTCTGTACTCGTCGCGGATTGTTTCACTTCACTCGTATGCCGTTCGGACTTACAGGTGCTCCTAGTACTTTCTGTCGCTTGATGTCTATCGTGCTTCAAGAATACTTGTGGGAGATTTGTCTTTGTTATTTGGACGACATAATCATTTTTGGACGGACGCCGCAAGAGTTGTTAGACCGAATGAGGACTATCCTGGACAAGTTAAGTGAAGTTGGACTGAAGGTGAAACCATCTAAATGTGTTCTTTTCAAGACTGAGATTCAATATCTCGGACACTTCAGGAATTAATCCGATACCAGATAAGATTCAAGCACTGAAGGACTGGCCTACTCCAAACTGTTTGACAGACGTTAGAGCCTTCCGTGGACTTCCTTCGTACTATCGGAAATTCGTGTGTGGTTTTGCCACCATTGCTGAACCATTGACTGCTCTCATGAGGAAGAAAGTGCGTTTCACCTGGTCTCAGGAGGCCCAGCAAGCTTTCGATCGTCTCAAAGAAGCTTTGATGGAAGTCACATCCTTGTCGTTTCCTGTCCCATACTTACCTTGTATACTCGATACAGATGCCTCGGATGTTGCCGTTGGCGCTGTCCTGAGTCAGAAGGTCAACGACGAGGAACGACCCATAGCTTTCTTCTCACACGTAATGAATCCGGCACAGAAACAATACTGTACAACCAGAAGAGAACTGTTAGCCGTCATTTCCGCCTTACAACACTTTCGACATTACCTCATTGGTAATACAGTGATATTAAGGACTGACCACTACAGTCTCAAATGGTTAAAGACGTTCAAAATTCCGGAAGGGATAATGACTCGTTGGATAGAGACATTGGCCGAATTCGACATCGAGATAGAGCATCGACCAGGATTAGTCCATAGTAATGTCGATGGGGTTTCTCGTCCGTTCTGTAAACAGTGCGAGGGAAAAGTATCAAAGACACGTTGGATAGATGAGCTTGAACGTGCCGACGAACTGACGGAACCGTTGAGCGTAAACCGAATCATATTTCTTCCAGAAATCACTGACGAGGAAGTCAAGGAGTTACAAGCAGAAGACGCGGACCTTGGGCCCATCATCGAATGGATGAAAGATGGTCACGAGCCAACTCCTGACTACTTGAAGTCAAAGTCTTTGGACACCCGAACTTTGTGGGCACAGGTCCCCGCCATACACCTGTTGGACGGGATACTTGTCCATAAGTTCTCAATGAAAGTATGATTCAATTAGTGGTACCTACTGTACTTCGACGTTGTTTGTTTGACCTCACTCATGCAGGACCGTTAGCTGCTCATCTTGGACCACAGCGAACCTTACAACAACTTCGAGCACTCTACTATTGGCCAAACATGAACAGAGATGTTCAGTTGTGGTACTGACAGTGCCAAGTTTGTGCGCAGGCGAAAGGTCCACCTTCTCGACACCAAGCAAGACTTCGAAAGATCGTCACAGGAGCCCCAATGGACATCGTCGCAGCTGACATCCTATCCGGACTCCCTGTTACAGATGATGGTCTATGCTATATCCTAGTTCTAACTGACTACTTCACGAAGTGGGCATGTGCTTTCGCGTTACCAGATGCCGAAGCTTCGACGTGCATGCGTATGATGTACGACGGTTTCTTCGCGCAGTTTGATTTGCCTAATCAACTTCAGGGAAGAAATTTCGAATCAAAGTTGTTCCACGAAATGTGTCAGTTAACAGGCATCGTGAAGACAAGGACAACGCCATTTCACCTGCAATCAGATGGACAGACAGAGCGGATGAACCGAACGCTGTTACAAATGTTAAGATGCACAGCAGACGAACACCCAGAAAACTGGCCACACAGGTTACCCACAGTAATGGCAGCTTATCACATGACTGTCCATAGATTAACCGGCGTAACACCAAACATGGCTATGCTTGGAAGGGAAGTTATCTTACCAGCTTCACTCATCGCACGACCACCGGTAGAGCCAATCGATACAACCGTTCCCTTCGTCACTGATGTTTGCGATGTCATGCGTGACGCCCATGAACGGGTACGTCGAGCTACCAAGAAAGAAGCTCGTACACAACGAAAATACTACGATGACAGATCACGAATGACTCGATTCCATGAAGGTAAAAAGTTTGGTTGTATTGGCCAAGACCACCAGTCCGACAGCAATATAAGAAATTAACTCGACTTTGGATCGGACCATGGAAGATAGTCCTTTTCAAGAGTCCCGTAGTCGTTGAGCTTCATCAGGTGTCAAACGGTGCAATACAAGTGGTACATGTGGATCATTTGTTACCTTGCGTTTCGCCGCCAGCTATTGGTGATGAAACCGAGGATGAGTTGGACACGAACAACCAGTCAGACACTCCTGACGACACTCATATACCCGACGAGGCACTACAGGATGTCCCAGGAATATTCGAGGATACCACACTCTTGCAGTTACAAGATACACAAGATCTGGATACTCAGGAACCAAGCTCTCAGATTCCAGATACGCAAGACCAAGATTCACAGGTCTCCAGGCGTTCCACCTGAGTCCGGAACTCCCAGCAGCTCTTGAACCATATATCCTTGGTTAAAGCCCTGCTCATATAAAAATTAACAAAAATAAAATAACATTAAAATAGTGCACTTCCAATAAGTCGTAACTCGTGATGAAAAATGTGAAAAATGCAAAATAAATGTAGGATAAAAATTCTTTCCACTCGCGATGTTTTAATTTGTATAGGATGGGGAAAAGCAAATCAAGAGACTCGGACGAGGAGCGGTGGACAAGACCGTTTCAGTCTGCGAAGAATCCAGCTAACTTGTTGGAATTTGTACCGTGGAAAGAGCGGGCGTGGAGGGTAGATAAGGACCCTCGCCAATTCAAATTTGCGATAGTTTGCAACCACTGCGATATTTTTCTAAATTCGTCCGGGAGTATGCGCAAACATTTGGAATCTTGTCCAGAACGTAAGATGCCTGATCTTACTTGCGGACACTGTGCGAGACACTTTTCAAAATGGTGCAAACTTGCGGAACCCCTTAATGTACCGGGGATGGAAGGGCAGAAGGCTTGTAAGCCATGTTTCAAATTACCATACGTCTCTTCCCCAACTTTTGCTGTCGTGCGCAAACGTGCAAACAAAACTGCTTTACAGGCAGCAGGGGAGGGTGCTAAGAGCAAGACGACTCAAATTCAATATAATTCATGGCGAAACGTCCATCCCAAAGATGTGAAAGCCTTACGGCGCGAGGCCACCAAAGTTCGGGAGGAAGATTTTCGGGAGCCAGTCGTAGTTTCCCCGGCGCGAGAGTCCACTGAGAACTCTTCCGAGGGTACTGTTTCACAACAGGTTTCGGTTGTTTCTTTTCCCGAGGTTGAGCCTGATGATGCTTCTGTTCCGTTCCGCCTAGTAGGATTTCTTCTTTGAAGCTGCCATGTCGCACTTCCGCGGCCACGTCGGATATTGTAGCATCTGTTACTGTATCTTTTGCCCCACCGCAAGGTGTCGAAGCCACTTTTGTTCCGACTACTTGTTCGGCACCAGATGTCCTTCCAACTCCCGCTTGTCAGGTTGTTGCGGCAGAGTTAGCTGACGAGGGCACTGATGCTGCTAATACTTTGCTTCGTGAGTTCTTTGAAAGGTCTGAAGAATATTTGGGACAACCAATCTTGCCCTTATCGCCAGGTTTGGCCACTCCAGCCATTGCTGCTAGGGATGTTTGTCTTCCCAGGGAAGTCGCTTTGTCTGGTGATCGTGAGATCCATCCGGCTCCTGTGGAGGTGCCCTTGTCGCGAAGGGCAGGTGAGGTCGAAGTTCCACTTCTTCGACGTTCTGGGTCGGTAACTTCTCCCGTCCCTGATGAAGTCACAGGTCACGCTTCAGAGGCTTTGGGTGCACGTCCAAAGACACCCTTGCGAGAACCTCGGGTTAGTAGTTCTGAGGACGATGTCGAACCCGAGTCTGTTAGAGTTGTTGCGAATACGGAGATGCAGATTAAGCAGGAAAGCGGTGACATTATCATTATCTCATCTCCTGAAACGGACAATAGGGCAACCACTTCCTCGGACTTGACTGTTTTGAGAGAAGAACTGTTTTCGCTCCGAAGGCAGAACCGCAGCTATCTGCGACAACTGTGTTTCTGGGCAGTTGCAAAATTGGGAGGGGAACTCAATAGAGTTCCAACCGAAAGTGAGTCAAAATTGAGGGACAAACTGGTTACATGTGGGGATTGGCCACCCCATATGGCCACCTCAGTTGACGCGGGCTTCCAGGAGCTGGGATATCGCTTTTCGGATATGTACCGCGCAATGCTGCACCAGATGTCTTCCGAGTAAGATAGTGTAATCTCTAGGTAGTTGGAGTAGTAATCTTCTTTTGTAATTGCCAGTAGGATAGATGAGCTGATCTCTTTGCCCTATACTTAGGAAAGTCGTTTTTCCCATAGGGCTAACATGTTCTCGGTATCCGCGCTTCAGGTTCGGGGTTAGCCTCTCGATAGAAACCCTTGAGTCCCTTTGGCAAGGCGGTTGCGGGTTAGCCTTAAACCCTTGTCGTGTCAATTGCGTAGGTTCGGGGTTAGCCTCTCGTTAGAAACCCTTGCGTATCGCGGTTGAAGGGTCAGCCTAAAACCCTTGCAGTGTAGAAGCCTGCGATGCTTTGGATTAAGGGGATCATATACCCCTATGATACTGTATTGATATTTTATAATTTTGGGGAACGCCCATGTTGAAGGAGTTTGACTGTAAGAGTGTTACAGAACTGTATATCTTATGTTTTAAGTTTGGGGATTTGCCCAGAAAGAGGGAATATTTTAACTGTTTGCGTCGTAATAATGTCGTGACACACTTTCGTGTATGTGTGTCAACCGCAACATAGCGTTGCAAGATATTTAAGTTCTGCATTTCTGTTTGAAGAAAAAGTGGGAATCTGTACTAGGATATGTTAACGTTAGAATCTTACAAAACACTCAAAAATCCTCCTCCAATAAAGCTCTTTGAGGCCAGATGTGACCGACCGTGTAATCACCAAGGGATTCTTAACACTACCGAAATTACCGATACTAGGTTTTGAGTGGCCCAAAATGTTATTGCAGGCATAAAAGAACCAAACATTCTAACTAGTCTGAAAATGGGTAATTTACTGTACGTTTTGTTGCTATCGGGGAGAGGCACCCGCGGGTGTAGGCTGCCCAGTAAGCCTAGAAAGTTCGGGGTAAGCTAGAAACCCTAGAGTCCCTTGAGCAAGGCAGTTCGGGGTAAGCTCAAACCCTCGAGTCCCTTGGGTAAGGCAGTTCAGGGTAATCTCAAACCCTTGAGTCCCTTAGGTAAGGCGGTTTGGGGTAATCCACAACCCTGTCAACAGCACCCAGGTTACCCGGCCTGATTGTCTTTGGTTAACGGTTAACCAACGGAAAACCGTCACGAACATAGGCCACTTTTCGTTTCTTGTACTATGGCCGCCTTATAATTCATTACTGTTTAAGATCACTATTGTATGACTTGTTGTAACATTGTATTGATATTTGACTGTATTATTTGTGTCACGCTAACCGTCACTGTTTGTTGTATTTGGGGGCTAAAAAGAAAATAGACTTAAGATATTCTGACTAAAGAAGATTGATGACTCAGAACATAGCAGTTTTAAGATAAAAGCATAGAAAGAACATTTCGAGTGTTTCAAACATCTCTACTGATGACAGAAATAAGTCACGACCAATCAAAAGAATTAACCAAAACGACGTGAAAAGACCAAAGAGTTCGAAAAGGCATGCTTCGGGATGCCACCCAAAATTGAGAGGTGCCCAATCAAAATCGGGACTCACCCCCATAAAGAAAAGAAATTTCAAAATATGGCGGTTGGCTCTTCACGTTGCTGCTGAGAAGTGTCACTGGGTGTGGACAGACTGTGGCCGAGTTGGCGATGAACAAGATCGACACCGCGTTGAAAGGGAAGAAGGGGACTTTGAACGGCGCTTCCCATGGCGACTCACTGACAAAGAACTACTACGCGACAACTCGGACAACACCGACGATTTTGTACAAGCCGCCATGTTCAACGCGACCACCACTTTTCACACAAGCCGTCAAGTTCAACAACATCGGCCAGTCGACTTCACACAACCCCATGCATCGACAACTTCGGCCGCTAATCAGCTTTACACAAGCCCACAGTTCAACAACTTCGCCAGCCGTCAAGGTGCATCAACTCCATATCTACAACAACCGACAACAACATTCCATGAGACAGCGACACACATGTGTTTATTCGACTCATTTCACCAAAGTCAGTTGGTAAGGGGGATAGGCTCCCGGACGCCAGCTTACAACAGGCGGCAGTGGGCCCGCAAGGGTCCGGGGGCACGTTAAAACTTTGGTATAGCGCAGGGGAGATGCTGAAGGCCCCCGTGTCTAGCGAAGGGCAAATTAACGTCCTACTGTGGTACCGTCTAGTCGGCGCGTTAGTCGGGCTGCTCTGGAACGGTCCCTGCCAGAGTAAGTGGCTGCGCGTGGTACGGGGACGACGGTCCCCACCTAGTTGTCGGAGCTCTCCTGGTTCTGTTCGTTGGTTCTGTTGGCGGCTCTGGGCGATGCCAAATTCTGCCCATCCGCCCTGTTTCTGTGGTTTGCGGCGAGGCTGAATTCTGTCGGTTCCACTTCTGTCCTCTGTCCTCCGAGCTCCGACAGTGAACAGGCGAAGCTGGTAAAAACGGTCAAAGTTCAGGCCGGGTAAGCAAAAACCCACCTGGATCAGACTGTCGGTTTCCCTTCTCTCTGAGGTTACCTTCCTCAGCTGAGTTGGGCGGTCGCTATCGACTGGGTCACCGGCCGGTATTGTGACGTTCGAGTTCACCACGTCACTTGGCTCAATGTACAGTCAGGCCTGTGTAAGTCCTGATGCGGCATAAGGGCGAGCACAGCTCCCTGTGATCGAGTCTCTTGAAAAGAGGGGCTCGGGAAGCAGGGAGGGCAGGTTGACATGGTTGAGACAATGGCAGTCTCCTCTGGGCCCTCCTGTTGGAACGGCTCCCAGCCTGGGCTGTGCCTGGTTGGATGGCCCCGATCCTCCAGGAGGCCGAAGGGAGAAAGAGAGGACTAGCTTTCATCGTTTACTCTCATTTCGCACTGTACAGACATAATAAATCGTACTGATCATTACGATATAAAACTTTGCGTCATACTGCAACCAAAATTACCTTTTGCAGATAGAGTAAGTCAAATTTTACTTTAAAAGTGCTAAATGCACACTTTTATTCATGGAGGTCCCGTATTCACACATAACAAATAAATATGGCAGACATAATTCATGGCTATCTATGTTTAAGTGATGCACGAACAATAAAATGTAAATATTCACAAAAGAATTTGGGTATTAGGTAAGACCCCACAGATAGTGAGCTTTTTTGCTTGACAGTCCGATTATTCTTGCTCGTGTTTATGTTTTGTACAGGATGCACACACCTGTGAACCGCTGGCGTTCTGATTTTAACTGTTGATTGACTGCATTGTTCGATTGTAAACTGTTTAATTTCTGAGGACAGAAATAATTCTAGGCAAGGGGTGGTGTAGGATAACGGAAAAATTATCTGTACACCACGCCACCTCCTCCCTAGGATTATTTTTACTTACTGACTGTCGAGCACCAAAATTCGCGGGAACCAAAATTTTAAGGCCTTTCATCCTTTAAAATGCTAAAAATAGAACTGTCCGGCTAAAGAACTGGAATAAGAACTTTAAGAACTTTAGAACTTAACCTCAAAATTACTTGGAAATTGTCTGATACGCAAAAACTCTAAACTTTGGCTAAGGAATATTTCAGTACTAGCAGATCTCAAGGAAACTAAATTTTGGAATCTGAATTGTAAATTAATACTTGTCCGACCTCGGAACGCTGAAATTTTGCTATGGGAATTTGCCTAATAGCGAATATTGACTCTAGCCTTGGTATTAATAGCCAAACCGAAATTGATGACTAAATTCTGACCTGGGAAGATGAAAAAGTTCTTCCGCGATAAAATTTGGGAATGTCACGTGATAGCAGGATCGCCAAGGATCTTGGGAAGTACTTCTCCGAAACCGGGAGTACTAGAAAATGTGAGATACGACCTCTTTTCTCGAACCGTGACCCTGGCCCCAGGCCGAACGTCGGCAACTGTTTTGGGGAAGAACTTTCTCTTAGAACTTCCGCTAATATAAAATTGGGTACCGGCGAAACCGGAAGGATCCCCCGAGTTTGATTTCATCCTTGGCGGAACTTGAATTCGTCGGAAAACTTTGATACGAAACAATTTTCGGACTGTTAAGATCCTAGTCTGGCCGTACGACAGCTGCGGCATTTGCGGATGATGATGGGGAATTCCAGAGGAAATTTAAACTTTTAAGATGGCGGATAATCGCTGCCTACCTCGGAAATATTAGCTAATAGATGGGGAATTCAAAATTGGGGATTTCCAGCACGGAAAATATGGCTGACGTCATCCGCGCTAATACCTATGCAAAAGGCCTATTTACCCTTGCATGGCAATGCATGGCCAAATTCGTGAAATTTGTCTTTGCGCCAAATTTTTATTTGTGGACCGATTCATTTGAAACTCGGTCACGTGACGCGGGTCGACCCTAGGGGTCACCCATAAAAATTTGTGAAGAATCTCCCCAGGGGGACCGGAAGTTATGAATTTCCGAAGTTCCCCATTATGAGCCAATGGGAGATTGGCCACTGGAGAGCGACATGTTGCCTCTCCGGTGCCGCAAACAGTTGTGAAAGATTTCTTAAAGAGGACTCGAATTTCATGGGTGTAGCAAAAATTTTATATAGGGAAAAATTTCACCCTGTGGGGGGACCCTGCCAAAATATGTTTCAGACAATTTCCTAACGTTTGTATATTCTTACCAGCATAAGGTAAGACAGACTTGACAGTCCGACTATTCTTGCTCGTGTTTATGTTTTGTACAGGACGCACACACCTGTGAACCTCTGGCATTCTGATTTTAACTGTTGATTGACTGCATTGTTCGATTGTAAACTGTTTAATTTCTGAGGACAGAAATAATTCTAGGCAGGGGGTGGTGTAGGATAACGGAAAAATTATCTGTACACCACGCCACCTCCTCCCTAGGATTATTTTTACTTACTGACTGTCTAGCACCAAAATTCGCGGGAACCAAAATTTTAAGGCCTTTCATCCTTAAAAATGCTAAAAATAGAACTGTCCGACTAAAGAACTGGAATAAGAACTTTTGAACTTAACCTCAAAATTACTTGGAAATTGTCTGATACGCGAAAACTCTAAATTTTGGCTAAGGAATTTTTCAGTACTAGCAGATCTCAAGGAAACTAAATTTTGGAATCTGAATTTGTAAATTAATACTTTCCGACCTCGGAACGCTGAAATTTTGCTATGGGAATTTGCCTAATAGCGAATATTGACTCTAGCCTTGGTATTAATTGCCAAACCAAAATTGATGACTAAATTCTGACCTGGGAAGATGAAAAAGTTCTTCCGCGATAAAATTTGGGAATGTCACGTGATGGCAGGATCGCCGAGGATCTTGGGAAGTACTTCTCCGAAACCGGAAGTACTAGAAAATGTGAGATACGACCTCTTTTCTCGAACCGTGACCCTGGCCCCAGGCCGAACGTCGGCAACTGTTTCGGGGAAGAACTTTCTCTTAGAACTTCCGCTAATATAAAATTGGGTACCGGCGAAACCGGAAAAATCCCCCGAGTTTGATTTCATCCTTGGCGGAACTTGAATTCGTCGGAAAACTTTGATACGGAACGATTTTCAGACTGTTAAGATCCTAGCCTGGCCGTACGACAGCTGCGGCATTTGCGGATGATGGGGAATTCCAGAGGATATTTAAACTTTTAACATGGCAGATAATCGCCGCCTACCTCGGAAATACTAGCTAATAGCTGGGGAATTCCAAATTGGGGATTTCCAGCACGGAAAATATTGCTGACGTCATCCGCGCTAATACCTATGCAAAAGGCCTATTTACCCTTGCATGGCAATGCATGGCCAAATTCGTGAAATTTATCTTTGCGCCAAATTTTTATTTGTGGACCGATTCATTTGAAACTCGGTCACGTGACGCGGGTCGACCCTAGGGGTCACCCGTAAAAATTTGGGAAGAATCCCCCCAGGGGAACGGAAGTTATGAATTTCCGAAGTTCCCCATTATGAGCCAATGGGAGATTGGCCACTGGAGAGCGACATGTTGCCTCTCCGATGCCGCGAGCAGTTGTGAAAGATTTCTTAAAGAGGACTCGAATTTCACGGGTGTAGCAAAAATTTTATATAGGGGAAAAATTTCACCCTGTGGGGGACCCTGCCAAAATGTTTCAGACAATTTCCTAACATTTGTATATTCTTACCAGCATAGACCCCCCCTGCATAGGCATTTCCAGGCTTAACTGCACTAGGTGATCACTTCAAGTCATGACATAGTAAGTAAATGGTCAGTTTTCCTATACTTAGCCCCCCCCCCTGCATAGCTCATGCATATGCATGAGCCTCCGGAAAGCTATAAAAGGAGGAAAATCAGGCCTAGCAGTCAGTTGAGTTTTGGCAGTCGAAGAGGACACATCGTCTGCAGTATAGCATTGGAGAGCTATAGTCTGCAGTCTGCAGTGGAGAGCTAGCAGTAGAGGCTAGTGTGACATCATTGTCGATCGTGGCCGGTCTTAGCCCATGTGATCAACAGTTGTTTGCTAGTTGCCGTCGCCGTCGCCGTCCTCCACTGTCGACGTCAACGTCTGTCGTCGGTCATCGACATTGCCTGCACCGGGTACAGTTGCCGGCTGCCATCCAGTCAAGGACTGTTCCACGTCATCCGACCGCCTTGGGGGTGAGTGAAAACGAAAATTTACTAAATTCTAAAAATAAATCCGGTGTCCTGTTGTCATTGTTCTATCATTTTCGATCATTTTCAATCATATAACAAAGTTAATTGTTAATATATGTATAATATTAATGAAAACATTAAAAATCCAGTATTTTCTATATTTTCTAATAAAGCATTGCCATAATGCAATAAATTTTTGAGAACCGAATGCATTTCAGTGCAGCGGTATGGTGCGGCGCCGCACCAAAACTTAACGTGTGTTGCATGCTCAGCAGATGCTGAGAT
>Ga0209782_1000578_pt1 | contig 16601 bp, 14 predicted proteins | sample WorMetmaBAHAMAS1_FD_187390 | JGI IMG/M metagenome (GOLD analysis project Ga0209782, IMG submission 187390) | Marine gutless worms symbiont microbial communities from Max Planck institute for Marine Microbiology, Germany - Inanidrilus... | ecosystem: Host-associated > Annelida > Digestive system...
CATTTGGTGAGGCAGACTTTTATGGGCCCAAGGAACCATATGTTAGAAGGGTACTACATGCAGCTTGTCGCCGACAGTGGATTTCGTCTGCTGCAATCTGCCAGTGACAGAACCTGTGTCGTTTCACGGTCACATAACAGTTTCGGTGACAGAAGCTTTTCTGCTGCCGGACCCAGAGTGTGGAACGCTCTACCTCAAGAACTCAAACGGGACACAAGCTTCGGACAGTTTAGGCGCAAACTGAAATCACACCTGTTTGTCTAGGTTGCTTAACCACGGCGCATTGTGACAGATTGTTTTCTTGCACCTTATAAATATTCTTACTTACTTACTTACATTTGGACACCACCTGGTGAATGACCCGTGCCTGGTGACAATGTGGGATATTGCTACCACTACTGTGACGGCTTATTATGCATTGGAATAACATAGAGCATCTTCGCACACACCATAGATTTATATATTTTTGTATTTTTAATTCTCACGTAAGCTGTGCAAAGTACTAATCTAGTTTGAATATGTTTTCATTACAGCTGATAAAGCGTTACACACTTTTGAATCAGAATTGCTGCCTGATTTGGGTGAAATAGTGTTTCACACTGACATGGAGAATGGCTGTTCATCCATGACCTGGAAGTATCAAGAGCAGAGAATTATTGACGGACTCTCCGTTATGCCTGTACCGTTTTCTATTTCCGCCGAGTATGACATGTTGGACCACAATTTTCAGGTACTTTGTCTGTCTAGCTGCTTTTGAACTAATGATTTTCTTGCTGCTGAGTGAATTTTTTAAACCTGCTCATATTTATAATTTAGTGATGTTTAGTTTCATCTCTAGAGCGCCTTTTTATTAGTTGTACTTTTGTCAGATATCTTACTTTCTGTAGTTAGGACTTAGCTAACCCAGGTTTACCTGGACATGGCTTTTAAATTGCAGTTTTTATTAAGTTACCTTTCGGTTAAGAGTTATAGTAATTGTAGTTGTGCAATTCTGTGTAGTTGTTAAACATATTTTTTGTAATTTTTCATTTTGTTAAAAGTTTTGGTGTCTGTTACAGGTGCCCTGCTTCTTGCAGTTTTTGGACACGATGCACGGTGACAACTTTGAGACGTATGCCGAGTTTTTCCTGTCGGAGACCAGGCCAAGTGAAGTCTTGCTGCCTGAACTGCACGGAACTGATAGCAAAGATGTTGTGTCAGCAGACGTGTGGCGTGTGACTGTTTTAAACCAGCTTGTTGACAGAAACACTGGCAGTGTGTTTTTGGTAGAAGAAGTCACGGAGTCAAGGTTTTACAACTCTCTGTATTTTTGCACAGTCTTTATTAGCCTGCATTGCCAGCACTAGTGCACGGGTCTGTGTGTTCACCTGTAGTTGTGTAGGTTATAACCATAAGTCTGCTAAAATGGCTGAACCAATCAGGAAACAATTTGGGATGTCCAGGTCCCCTATGGGAAGGGGCATTTTTGAGGATTGTCTGGCCCACTGAAAAGCATTGTAAAGCATAGAATTTGGGGGAGTTGAGTAAAAGGTTGAGTGCTGCAAAAACAACTGATCCAATCGAGGTATAAGTTTGGGGCATACTCGGGTGAGTTGCAAGGTTATAAAGATTGGGTATCTGTGGACACTACTGGCGAATATCATTAAATGACCCGTGCTCAGCGACATTGTGGACTATCGCAGCCATTATTGTATCAATTTGTTTATTTTTCTGCAGTTTGTTTTGTGAATAGTGAAGTCATCCAAGTTTATTCAGTGTATGCATTTTCTTTGTCAGTCTAAGATGCTGTTTTCTCAGAATAACTGAGCTGTTTAGTAGGAGGATAAAGCATGTCGAATGATATTTGACTGTGCCAATTAGTTTTAATTAATACTGGATGTATACTGCTGTGTAGAAGCACAGAGCCGGTTGTATCTCCACTTGCCTTGGCAGTATCTCTTCGTGTCAGTTCATCATTTGTTGCTGATCTTGTGCCGTCATTGCAGCTGTCGGTGAAAGTTGGCCGCATTAGTTGCGGTTTGATTAACCAGTCCAACTGTAGTCGCTGTGGTATGCAAGTGTTTCACTAATGCTTACCGTAAAAATTCAAACATCTCACCTTGTCAGTATTTGATTTCTGATCTGCTTTTAGTGAGAAAACGAATTCGTTGACTTCATAAAGTACTTAAATGTCATAAACTGGTTATGTTAGGCTTGAGTGTATTTGTATGTATAGAAGCTCCAGCACTGAAGTGTTTCAAGTTTGTTGAGAGGCGGTTACAGCGGGAAATGATGTGTCTTGTGCTTAACAATGTGAACTTGTCTATATCAATGTTTAGTGGAACAATTTCCAAGCTGCAACTTGCTGTAAGTTGACACATTGGCTATTGAAGTTTGTGTGCATTTTGTTTTGGTTGTTCAGAAATTGATTTTTGTTGCATCAGATTAATATGTAGCTACAGATTAAAGCATATGCTGTTAAGACACCTGTGGTTTTAGCATTTACATTATGCTTAAAGGTTCATCATTTGTCACATTAGTATTCTAGAGAGCTTCTTGCAAATTACAGTGACCATTAATATTGTGAATGTGCTTTAGTCTTATTCCAGAATCACTAGTTTGGAAATATTTCTCTTGCTTTTTATTCAAGACTTTCACAACAGGATATCAAAATTATATCCAATCTCTATGCCAAATAAATGCAGTTTAAAAACCATATTGAATGTATGGAAAACAGAATTGAGATTTGTGTAACAAATTAGTATGGTTTACAAATAAACATAACAGTTCACAGACTGTGGATATAGTTGAAGAAAGGCAACCTTGTTTTCAGTACTGGTAACTAAAAGGCCTTCTATTTGCTGAAGTCATCACATCAAAAGAATAGTACCTAATTACCGGCATAGTTTTATGTTTGTATGGTCTACAGAAGTTGCTTCGTGTTGTGTATTTTCTAGATGAGCGCAAGTACAAACTGCAATGTGCTGGAATACAGAAATCTCACCATGCGACCTGTATTCACCGACTGGATTATGTCATCTCAAGTTTTGTGGCATTTTTTAAATGAGGTAAGATATTCAACATTTATCATCAATGCATTTATCTGACATCTTGAACACTGTGTTCGTAATTACCGCTATGCTATGCAGCTGCTTTGATGTGCATCGCCAGTCTGTAATGCATTGCAGTTTATCTTATTGTAACAACTGAGTAAAAAGAATATTAAAGGAGCACGGAATGCAGTGTGATATGACAGTAAAATGTGGTGATAAATACTACTAGAAAAGTGTACAGAATTATCTTATTTGATGGCATCAGACAGCTGGCATAGAAGGAGCAATGCCTCTTACATCAGGAATCCCGTGGCGGCTGAAGAAGTGTTGTGGCTAGTGGGTAATTTTCGCTGTCTGGGGTCATTTGCCTCAGTGCATTGACACTGTTTGTTGCATGACAGGAAGAAACATCCACCACACGATAAACCTTCACCACTTACGCCAAAATATTTTTTTTGTGGAAAAAGTGGAATGAACTGGCTAGTGAAGATCAGTTGGAAAATGGCTGTTGGAACTGAGGTGTGACGGTGATAGTCTCTTTATTTCAGGATCGACTGAGTTAGATTTCATGTCCCACTCGATACAAAACAGGTCATTTCAGAGACTCTTTTCTCATCTTTATTTTCCACTTAGTCTTTGGCGTCACAGACAGAATTCAGCCAGAAAAGCTCAGTTGCTCTAGCAGAGTTTCACTAAATAGAACGGATCTTTTGTATTATGCTCATATCATAATGAACAATTGAACTAAATGTAAAATTTTGATATAGTGTATTAATCGTGCATGCAAATATAGTATCAGGCAGAAACGGTGGAAGTTGAAGCTGAATTTGGCTCGGTGCAAGTGAACATCGGACAAGGTCTGATACACAGCATGAATAGAGCTATGAGTATGTTGATGGATGTTCACGGTGCTTGGCAGAAGCAGGATCCCATGGAATATTATTTCATCTGTAACAGCACACAGCAGTCTCTCTGCTTTGGACAGGTATGCAGTACAGGTGTGCCTTATGTACAGGTGCTTATGTTTATAATCACAGCACCATCCAGACGGAAATCTCTGATGTGCTGCTTATGCTAATACTCTGGATATGAGAAATGTTAACAGGCGTCCAAAGGTGGCGTTATCGTGGGGTTAGTCTCTTAAATGTTGTAGCAGTGACTGATGGGTCTACACTATATTGTACCAGCTACAGAAATAGCTCAGTGACCATACATTACTGACTGGCACTGGAAATATATTGCTTAGTAGCAATTGCAGAGACTTGAACAGGCTTTGAAACTAAGATTTCACACCTATGGAGACAATGTATGTCTGTATTGCAGACGAGAATGATTGGATGAAAATTTATGGGAAAATGTCTGAAGGGTATATAAGTTAGAGCTAGATCAAAGAAAACTGGACCACAGCAAATGCAGAAATTAATTAATGGCATTTGAGAATACCCACAAAGAGAGGGAGTTACTGAATGGTTGTTTTCGTGATATTGACTCCTGTGGATTGTAAAGGGCCATTGAATGGGTTGATGTTGTTGTTTATTATGTACAAAGTGTGGTTAATAATGGCCAAAAATTGTTGTTGTCTGTCTTGTATAGTCAAGTGCTTTTTTGAGTACTATATTGATTATTTGGAATTGTTAATAATCGTTATTAATACTTTTGTGATACTGATACCTTGTGGTGTTATTTTATACTTTGCAAATGCAGGCAAACACAGATGAACGGATTTTTCTTGGTCCGGGCGAGGCTTATTGCTACTCGTGGAGGACACACAAGATTAAACAGGTGATTAGTCTAGTAGGCGTTTCTTTATGGAGTCGCTGCACGAGATCTTATGAATGATATTGTTACTGTTACAGTTGTCATTTTCTGTGTGTTTTATTGTAATGTTTGCTCTATTTGTATCTTAAATATATATAATGTTTTAAGTTAGTTTTCTCGTTATAGTGTTATTGTCCGTTATCTTTGTACTTGTGTCTGTCTGATTAACAATGAATATGTTGTGGTTTTTTAGTCGCGCCTCTCGCACGCTGCAAGGCGCGACTTAAGTAGTCACTGTCCGTGACAAAAAAAATTTGTCGCCGACCAAACCGACCTCTCCCCTTTCCCTGCAATTCACCCATAGGGTGAAAGTTCAGACCAAGATGGACCAAAAAGTCCAATGTAAGGGGGGGGTCTATAATTAATATTTGTAGACACAATATGGCTGCAAAGTTTGAAATTTAATAAGCTAATATAAGGATTCAGGGTCAAACTTTTGACCATGTGTTGGGAGCTGACGCGCCTCTCGCACATTGCTTGGAGGAGGCGCGACCATATACCGCTAGGTATTCTAGTTGTTATAATGTGTAGTGTAATGGTTAGTTTTCTTGTGATTGGGTAATTATTTATTGCAGCATTATACGTTAATTGTCTTCTGTGTTTGTTTTAATAACTCTGAAATTGTTACCTTTAAGGCGCGATGTTGCCTTTCTTGTGTGAAAGTGCCGTTAAACTCTAACAAACCTCTCTATGTCTGTTATGCGGTGTGGTGTGTTGTTGGCTGTAGAGCTTGTCGATTGCATTCAGTGGCTCAACATTGTCGTCGTCTTCAGCAGTTGACGTTGATACAAATGGCTGCACTAGTGTTGTTTTGTTACATGCTGCAACCGGGTTGACGAGGGTGTTGTTTGTACGAGTACAACCACTTGTTGGCTATCAGAAACAGGTTTATATGCACTTAGTTGATTGCATTGCTTATTATTACTGTTGACTTTGCCGTCTACGTGAATTATCTTGGAGCCTTACTTACGATGCATGTAAGATGGCTGTGACAATACGCTGATGGCATTATTTAGTGGAAGAGCACTAGCTTTTGCTGTGGTGCCTAGCAAAAGTGTTAGCTGACAGTAACTAACCGAAGCATTATCGGGAAATGTCCGTCTTAAAAGACTGAAATACTTTAGTTTTGTCTTCTCGTATGTAGAGAAAAATTTAATGCTAGGGTAGCCTGATACTGAGCAGATGAAAAGGAAGTCATCACGAACAGTGGCTGGATGATCTTACCGTGTGGACTGACTAGACTTGTGATAGAAGATTGTGAGTACTGTCGGCAGTTCATTCATAAAGTCGCCTGCAATCCTCACAGATTATGACAAAGCTCTTGTTAAGTTTCTTTAAGAATTTTCTCTTTTGTATACAGACAGTCTGGTTTTCACGAGAAAGTGAAATGGCTGAAAGACTGTTAGGAGATTTTTGTTTGTACCACAGATATAGTGCATTCAATACATCGAATGTACATGTTGTGGTATAGAGATGGTGTAGGTGTCAGCATTAGGTTGAACTCTTATCTCATTCTCCCTAATCTGAATGCACTAGTTGCTGCGAGCAACGGCATGCCGGTAATAAAACTTTACTCCATAAAATCAGTCACTAAGACTGCCGACTGACACGGTTTGGCCTGTATAATAGCCACCATCATGAAACAGTTGTATGTGAATAAACGTACACTGATTCATGTATGGCATGGTTTGTTGTGATTTGCTGTTAGTTTTGAATGACATACGCTTGCTGTTTGTCTGGACATTTTTTATTCGTCCTGTAGGTAACCGTGAGTGGACAGTTGGCTATTGGCACCTTGCTACACAGAACTGTTCAACTGAAGCTTGTCACGAGTGGTTCGTTGCATGAACCAGTTGTTGACATTGGCGATCAAAGGTCATTAGTGTCGTATGTCACAGATCCTTCTGTTATCAAAGCTGTCAAGATCAGATGGAAAGGCGAAGAAGCATGGTCGTCGGATATTTCCATTTCCTCTTCCCGTGTTGGAATGGGCCATTTGACGAAGGTGTATATCGCTGTTTTATTGCTAGTACTTATTTAATATTTACATTAGCAATTTGGCTAATGAGAAATGATATATGCTTGTTTTTTTACACGTAATTTTTATTTGAATTTTCTGACAACGAGCATGTGAAACAGTGCTACATATGCATTGGATAAATAAATATCCTCTGCTAGTAGTTTTGATTATCAGAGTTGTGTAGCCAGCAAGGGTTATTGCACTGCAGCACCACAATGACTGTGGCAAATAGCACTCTTGCAGAGATCTATGAGCATGTAGGGAATACTCCTCGACTGATCCAATCACTTGATGCGGGACAACCATGAACGGTCAGGAAGTCGGCTAAGTGATGCTTCAGTTTGACATTGAAGATGGATTCGCTGACGGTGACTCACCGTGTGAATAAGAAAAACGACAGATTGTGATGTAAAAGTTAAAGGTAAACTTGTATAGTAGTTATGCAACCAGCCTCACTGCTACGGGAACTCGCGTGCCTTACGGGATCACACAGTGTTACAGAGGTGACATTCTGCACAGTACAGATAGAATGATTCAATGAACAGAGCACATACAAACACATTCCATATAACAAGTCAGTCAGTCGCCATATGCCAGTGAGTCTTGCGTCTTAGTTGCTGCAGTTTTTCTGTAGTTTTTCTGTGTATTCGGAATTGGTGTTTGATATGATTGAAACAGATTCCGTCGTCGGACAGAACTGATCCTGTCCACATCTGGTGTCACATCTACGTCAGTCAGCACAAAGATGCAGCGGAATATCTGGTCTGTGATGTACAAGAATTGTTTTAAATCTTCATTTTATTAGTGGTGTAGTAATACATGTGGCTCTTTTTTTCTTCTTAGATTTTTTTTTTCTTATTTGATCTTAGATTTTTTCTTTTGTTGAAGTTCCAAGACATCTAGTTAGTTGTTCGACTTTTTTCGCTGTGCTGTAGTCACTTACTTCACTCAGCAACTGAGTATGTATCAGCTACTTTTTTATTTTTTGTATGTTTTCATTTTCTGTAGATTTCATGAATTCTTTGTTCACCTTCAGATATAAATGTCAGTGCTGTGCAAGTAGGTATCTATTACTTTACTTTATGTCCTAATTGTCCGGAGTCGAGGTTAGGCCCAGATTTGAGGAAGAGTCTTATACTACAGGCTAAATTGGAAAATTTGCAGCAAAAAAGAGCATCAAGCATAAAGAAGTGGTGAATATGATGGAGGAAGACATACTGATGACTCAAATAAGTTGGCATCCAGTTAGATGCTCAGTGTTGATGTCATTATTTTTGTCATTCATTGTGAACAGAACCAGAAATAATGTTTGTGTTCCAACTGTTGTACGTTTAGCCCCGTGTCACTTTAGGTACTCATTTAACAGTGTGAGATCCTGGCTGTCTTGCAGCCTCCATGATTCTGGCTTTCACCTGGTAGTATGGTAGTATCGTGTCATGGCGCTTGTGACATGTTCCAGCCACCTATTTTCTGGTCTGAGTTTGCCCAGGTTGTTCTGGATAAAGGCCTGGTAAATGGTTGTAAGTTTTATCGTTATATTGTTTTGTTTTTTAACAGTTTTTCTTTTGTTGTATATTTCTTACATATATCTAGTAATGTTCTGCTTTTGATTAATTGGATTGTTGTTCCCCTTGTGATATGTCGTACTACATGATGCATAATAATATAATACTTGTAGATTGTGTTCTTGCCACTCTTTGTCGTCAGAACCCAACTTCCCGTTTCATTGCTGATGAAAGTTGAGACAGCAAGACACAAATCGAGCCTGTGCATGGAGCTTGCTGGAAAAGGCCAAGAAAAACAGCTTTTTCTCTCAGGAGGAGACATCACTCATACTATGACATTCCAGCTTGGGTAGGTTATGTGTGTAACTAGGCATTTTAATGATAGAAGTTTCTTGTATGTTTACAGCATTATGATACATAGCGCAGTATTAAATTTATGATAAATATATTGAAGTTAGTATGTCTTATGTCCTGAAGTTGAAAATAGTAAGCTATATTTTTGCAATACAAATATTTACATAACTGCTGAGGTTATGACTTTGATGACACTATGGATAACGTTTTTCTGTGGATGCATGTCTATCAGATATAGTAGTGAACATTTTTATTAATGTGCGATACTTACCAGCATTTGCAATTACTTTATTTCATCTGTAAACTGTATAGAGCTGATGTAAACTGTGTGAGAAGTTGATTTGTAATGTTCCACAGTACCATAAATTGTCAAGTCACTGTTATTGTGTCGTACGGTATTTTAGTAGTGCAGTCGTTCGATTTTTGTGTTTGTATTGCAGTCCAACAATGATGCCATCAAGTCCAGTGGTGTCTCTGTCGTCAGACACAATTAACCAAGTTTGCCGTGAAAATGCCACTGGTCCAGATTTGATGGATCTGTGGTCTTCCTGGCAGCATACTGTCGAGTCAGAGATATGGCCATATAATTCTGTTGAGCCATGGTTAGTTAATTTTATCAACCGATGTTTGGTTATAGCTCTGGCTGCATACAGAAATGTGTGTTTACAAATGCATTTCTTCAAATGTCGAAGCATTTTAGTGGCATTTTCATGTGAAGCTGTCAGCAATGGTGTGCGGGCAGTAAAAATATTCCGACAAAATCTTTCAGTCCTTAACTGAGTGTGCCGAACAACCTGTATGAAGGCTGTAAAATGGTTTGTTGGTTTCCCGGTGAAGCTTCATTTTCCACCTATTCCGCAAGAGAACCTGTGGAGATAATTGGCAATGATTTTTATGGTTGGATGCCTTTTATCTCACCCAGCCGACATCTGCAAAGCACTGAGTGGTACTAAAAACTGTGAGCCGAGGTCGGCGGGAAAATTGGCAACTGTGCAACTTGGTGTAGCAGCTGACAACTCAAGGAAGGGATGTCACTCTTCATCTACTCTGGCTCTTTAATGTCAGTAGCCGTAGGTCGTCAGTTGCTGTAACTGTTCTACAGGTGTGTAGATTGTGCTTGCTGTAATGGTTTCAGTGGTTCCGTTTACAGTCCGTCTCCGTATGCGAGCACACATCATTGCGTCGTCGAGCAGCCCAACATTGACCTGCAGGTGACATTGGCCCAGCGCTGGCCGGGACTCAGTGCATTGCTGATTGACGTTACGCCGTACTGCTTGCTGGCTAATGAATGTGACCTCGAGTTGACGTTGTTTGAAGAGAACATGGGCAGTTCGTGGACACTTGCTGCCGGCAAAACGTTTTCACCTCCGTTCTTTAATGAGGTTAATTTTTTCTTTCACATATCACTCTGGTTGTCTGCCTGAATTTCCAATTAATAGTAGTAACTAGAAAGACCGCACTTGACGTAACACTAATCACTAGCAACATTTTTTCTCGGTGACATCGTGTTTAGAAGGTATTGTCTGGACACAGCTAAACATGGATGATGCATTGCTCGACCTGGACAGCTAAAGTAGTTGGTGGTTATAACAATAACAGCAAGGTATTGGTGCATACTCTTCCCCAGCACCACTCGTCTAGTCTTCTGGCATCACCGTCATCTAGGACAGGATGCAAACAATGCCGTGGAGCACGGGTGTCCATGTGAACTATGCCATGGGCCCATTATACGAAAACATGATGTTATGCACAGAACTGTAAGTACATAACTTATAACAATACCACCAGAGGAGGACCGAGCCACAGCCACATGTACCATGCACCAATATTTGGATGTGTGGTTCCAGAGATGTGCATGTGGACAGACTCGCAGACAGACAGACAGACAGACCGACAGACAGACACTCACCAAAATACTCTGCACAAAGATAGATGTCTCCTGGTAGTCACGTAATGGCATCTTTTGAAGGCATACTTAGACTCTGAACAACTGGTTTTTGAGATGCTGCTTGAGGAAAACAGTGCTGAGCAAAAGCTTTATGTTGAGCGGTAGACCATTCCATTCCAGGCTGTAAGGTCCACATAAGCTGTTGCGGCTAAATACAGTTTGTGGATTTTGGATTGCAATTTAGTATAACCATGAAAGAGAGAATTTGCATAGTCAGTACAAGAGTATGCGAGAGAAGAAGCAAATGTTCTTGCACTGTCATCTTGGAGTTTATGCTTGTACTGAACTGTGATGGATTTTTTTCTGATTTTAATATGTCTGATGTATATGCTGTTTTTAGGAGTCGTTTAAGGTGGGCGTAAATCTGGGTGGCCAGTTGCACATGTCAGAAACTGTTCGTCTTCGAAATGAGGACTCCGACGTCAGTCCGTACCGATCGCTGTCTGAGCCACTGCTGTACTATGATGGACATATTCAACTTGATATTCCTATTAAAGTTGATGGCGTTACAGTCCAGGTTAGTGGCAGATGCATTGTTGTTAATTTTTTTAGCTAGTTTCTTGTATTGAATAAAGTAAGATGTTTATTTATATGTAAAGTGGTCATAATGTGGTTATTTTCATGTCATTGTTCACAACAGCTGCTGTAATTTTTAGAATTACTGTAATGAAGTACTGCTTATGACATTGATTGCTAGAAATTTTTGTTGTATCATCGAATTATTTTTACGATAGGAATGTTTATGTTTTCTTACAGTTGTGCTGTCTGACATTACACTCGACGTTTCAACATCGGATGCGAGTGCTAACTGTACGTGAACGGTTCTGCATCGTCAACAGAACACCTCTCAATCTACAGGCATACTGTGTATGCTTGACACTTAGCACTAACAAGGTTCTGCAGTTGCTGTATATGTTTTCACGCAAACAGTGTATTTCCTTTTGTGCTTTGATGCTGTTAATTGGTAACAGGAAGCTCTTTGGCCTGTAAAAAAATTTCGTTTTAGAGGCTACTGTAGAGAAAGACATTTGGAGTATTAAAATGCTGCTTCATCTGGGATTCTTGTCCCTGCCTAATGTGTGTATTTCAGACAAATATGCCCTGTAATCAAACGCCGAGATAGGCTTTCCTAGTTTGAATTGGGGAGCATGGCATAGCCCTTGTTGCATACGCAGAGATGGCAGAGCTATGAAAGTCACTTGTACCACAGATCCACAGACTATCTTTCAGCTTTTGAGCATAAGAGAAACATTCCATTTTTAGCGCGAGATGTAATATATACATCTCGCGCTTATGCTACGATGTCAGTGTCCGTCTGTCTGTCCGTCTGTTTGTCAGTGACAGAAGTGCATTGGCGCATTATAGCTAATTTACGTTTTAAATTCTGATCCAAATTTACCGCGCATTGTCGTTGCGGGGAGGGGTCATCTCAACAACAACATCTTGCGCTGTGCTAGCCACTGCTAGGCCCTCTTGTATATCATATTGTATCATACCACCTTCATTTAAATGACATTTTTCCAGATGTATGTGGCTTAACCATTTCCGCTTGGTTTTCATCCTACACTTAATTTCGGAAGAGTACCTGTGACTGAGGAAATTGCATGGGGTTTTTATGGGTTAAATGCTCCTATTGTCACTCAACTAATGATGTTAAAGAAATGAGTGAAAGTATGTGAAAAACCAGCGGTTGTAGCTGTAATATTTCAGATCCATAATATCAACATTCAGTGTCATTTTGCTTTGTTTGTGTCGTCCCGGAGTGATGTTGGTGTAGATAATGATTCTTCATGTTTTATTGGTGTGTTTAGGTTTCAGTGTTGCAAAATGCACAAGGCTCAGTGCGGCTGAGGTCTGGCGACAGCAGTCGACCAGGATCAGCTGTTCACTCGCTGTTACTGTGGAATGTGGCGGAACAGGGCGAGACACCCGAGACACCGTCGTCGCAATCTTTCGTTCCAACCTATGTGCACTACGTCAGCTTCCGGCTGTCTGGATCTGGGTCATTGCAAAGTGCAACTGGTGAGGACGGTGTGACTGAGTCTTTGACCTGTCTGTGGAGTCACCCGTTGAGATTGCGAATATCTCCGACTGGTAAGCGCCACACGCTGGCTTTGCCTGTTGTCGGAGATGAGGGTCTGCATTCGAGGGCGTGTTGTCTTGCTGTCCAAAGTGACTCGACTCTGGTGTATCTGACACTTGCTGACGATAAGTTCCCTTTCATTGAGCTGCAGAACAACTGCGACATTCCATTGTTCTACGGACAAGCAGCGACAGATACGGCTGGCCTAGCAGGTAATTGTAGCACTTCACACATGACGGATACATGAAGTAGAAATTAATTTACAGTAATAAAAATATTTTATTTTTTTACCAACAGTCATCATCCACGGATTCAATGCCTTGGATGCATAACTGATTTGAAATTGTCTAGATATTGGAGATACATTTTGTGAGTAGTCTCATTAAAGTGTATTTATATAGTGGCTCTACTGATAACTTTGTACAGCATTTTGCCCACTGATAGATTCCTGTACAGTTTCAACATTGTCAGAATGTTCTGTGCTCACTTTGCTTACTGCATTTGATAGTCTTTGTTAAGCTTCAGCATAAATGTTCGTCCTATCCACGGACTGATGTGTTTGCTTGAAGTATAAGTTTTTAAATATTTCGTGTGTGTGTGACATATTGCAGACATCACAGTGCAAGAGGAGGTTGAGTTGATAACAGATCTGCCACTGGTTGAAGCTCATTCATCGTCTTTTTACACTCCTCCATTCCTCAATATGAAGTTTCCTGAACTTGTCAGCTCTGTTGCAGCAGAAACGAAACTTCATCTATCAGGAGCATCTCATGGAAATTCAACACTGTGGAGCCAGGCAGTCGATCTCGATTTCGAGCACAGCATTTTCGTTTGCATTCCAGAAGTGTTTGATGTCCGAGTGTCAAGCACAAGGATCGGTCACACTCTGCGTGTTTCAATTGATCCAGTCAACCGTGCGGAAGTGTCAGCTAAAGAAATACGAAGTCGAATAAAGACACGTGGATCAAGCCAACCGAGGGAGACGTGTGTCACAAAAACTGCAGCAAGCGCTGTGGAAGTGAAGAAAGTTGAGCCGCAGAAAAACAGATCCTCATTATCTCCGAAGTTTCATCAGTCCGCTGTCAAACGAGCTGAATGTCGTTCTCACAGAAATGACCTGCAGTTATCTGTTACTTGTGTGTGTCAACAAGCAGATGTAGTCATTCTTGATGAGCAGAGTTCTGCAGCAGCCGTCCAAGAGTTTATGTCGTTGACGTTTGAGTCTGTCAGCATTATGTTTTACCCGGTGATGGACGTGCCGCATTCTACGACCGATCGTATACGGCACTTACAGCACGTCCAGTTGAGTGTGTGCAATTTTCAGATTGACAACCTGATGTATGGGAAAGCCAGCTATGATTTCCCCGTCATCGTGCGGGCCAAAGTAGACAATAAGATGTCAGCACATGACACTAGCATGTGGCATTCAGTCAGAAGAAATCTTCGTGACCAGTGCGAGCAGCTTGCTCCTAACAGTCTTGTTAATGTCCATGTTGAATTATTCAGTGGTGAGCATGGTACTGTAGTGCAGGCTGTAAATGTTGCCATTAAGCCTACCGTTGTCTGCATCGAGGACGTCCACATTAGCAATCTGCTTAAATTAATCGACTCTTTTATTCCGCGGATGACAAAGGTAACTCCTTCTGTAGCAAGGAGATTTCCGGCAAAGGTTTCAGCCACAGCTGACTCACTGTGCTGTCCGGTTTGCCTACACCGGCTGTGCGTAGAAAAGATAGACATGATGGTCAGTGTTCATGCATCATTGAAGCTGTACATAGCATCGGACGATGCGCCACTAAGTTTGGGTCGATTTGAACAGACAAATCTGTGTACAACTGCCCATCAGTTGGTGCGAGTGATTGCAATGCATTATGCAGCATGTGCATTGTATAGAGCAGGTGACAGGTTTTGTACTCTTTTGTTTTGTACTGGGTATCAATATTTTCCTTTTTATGCGTAATTGTGTATCTGCTTTGCTTCAGTGCTGTGACATTTTTCGTTGGGTGACAGGAGAGCATCTAGCTACTAAAAAAACCTGCTTCGCTTATCTAGAAGATATCTATAACAGGTGGAGGAAGACGACTGAGAGGCTACTGGCTAGAGTAGGTTTGTCTGGAAAACAGCAGTTAAAACAGAGGTAAATAAATGCTCTAGTCCTAGTTTTTAGTTAATTACAAAAATCTTAGTTACTACTTAATAATGGTGGTAATGGTAAAATTTTCAATAGTTTCATTTGTCAAAATGAATGGTTTATTAATAATTCTGTTTAAGTAAGTAGCTTTCAGTTTAAAAAGTAAGCCTTAGCCCAATCCTAATTGAGCAACAAACAGCCAACGTTAATGTTCATTGAAGCAACTCCCATTGTTGATTGGCAAGCCCACTAGCATAAACATGACAAACAAATTGTGTACAAACATATATATCTAGTAAACAATAGCAGCATGTCAGGCATAAACATATTATTTTTTGATTATGATTAAAAATTTTGTGATTACTTGAGAGTAATTGCTGCAGCTGTACTGTTTTTAGTTGTTAATATCGTAACACTTCAGCTTGTATGTAAATTTCTTGCAGGTTTGCTCGTGGGATCATTGGAAATTCTTGGTAACCCAACAGGACTGGTGAGAAGCATTGGAAATGGTGTTGCTGATATGTTCAGCATGCCATACCGAGGTTTGGCGAGAGGTCCAGGTGAATTTCTGCATGGTGTTCGGCGAGGAACTGGTTCTCTTCTGTGGCATCTCTCAACAGGTTTTGTGATGAAACTGCAGCTAGTTTTCTCATATGGCTTCTAGAATGCATTATATGCATACTTGCATTGCCACACATTGCATTTTTCCTTTTCTAAACTACAGAAATTTATTTGTCACATTTTCATATATGTAACAGTGTTATTAGTTGTTACAATGTTTGATAATTGAACAGTTAAGCATGAGAAACTTATAGGTAATCAACTTATTTACCTACTTAGTTACTAATAAACAAATGCAAATAAAAATGAAATATATATCGTGAATGAAATTAATTGTGAACACACTGTGCAGAATTAATACAGATGCATACAAACATATAATTTAATTTTTATGTAATAAAACCATTATTTTAAGATCTATAGCAAGTAGTTGGTTAATTATTAGTTAAAATTCTATGCAAACGAAATGTTGAGTCTCATTATAAATTGTTTACTTATTTACCCAGGAACTCTTACGTCAATTACAAACTTTGCGTCAAGTGTCTCGCGCAACATGGAGCGACTTTCATTTGACATGGAGCACATTCAGCGAAGTGAAGTTCTGCGTCGACACAAACCAAGCCACGTATCTGAAGGTCTTCGCAACGGACTGAGTGGTCTGGGATTGAGCATTCTTGGTGTGTTTTCTACGTCTGAACATTGTGTCGTTGTTTCTGGGCTCTGTTTTGCGTAGTAAATATATGGTTTCAGTTCGTATATGACATCGTCTGTTATGTAGCAGTGAAATTTTGCTCTTTTATGACCTGGAAATTAATGTTGGTGATATTATTGGCCATTTCATGTCTTCTTACATAATAATGCGTCAATATTTGTGTGTTTCAGTTATGCTGTGATATAATTGGTGCAAACCTGTGAATGTTAATGTTAATGCTATTAATGTATTGACTATGTAGGTGCACTGGCTGGCATTGCTGACCAGCCCCTGCAGGTTTTCACGCGTGCACACAGTGGCGACTGTGGAAGAGTGTCGGGTACGGCAACTGGCTTAGTGTCGGGCATCAGCAAAGGATTGATTGGCGTTGTTACAAAGCCGATCGGTGGCGCTGCAGAGTTTGTGTCACAGACCAGTCTTGGTCTGTTGCATCATGT
>Ga0209782_1000579_pt1 | contig 16600 bp, 9 predicted proteins | sample WorMetmaBAHAMAS1_FD_187390 | JGI IMG/M metagenome (GOLD analysis project Ga0209782, IMG submission 187390) | Marine gutless worms symbiont microbial communities from Max Planck institute for Marine Microbiology, Germany - Inanidrilus... | ecosystem: Host-associated > Annelida > Digestive system >...
GGGAAGAATTCCCCCCCCCCTTGGGGAAGAATGCCTCCACTTACTACATGGTGTCGGTGTCGTACTCATTATACTTTGTTGTTGGCTCATCGCCTAGCCATGGATTAGTATAGCAGTTTGGGGATTAACCACTTAAATGCGTGACAGTATCAACGAGACCAAAAAGAGGCACCAAAGGTCTCAAAAACACGCCATTTGAGCCAAATTTAGTCAAAATCGGTCAAATGGTTCAGGATATATTAGAATTTTTCAATTTTTATGATGGCTGCCGTCGGCCATCTTTGATTTTCCGAATTTTGAATTCATTAACGGTCAGTAGGGCCTATGGTGCAGAGGCCAATTCTGTGTCATCATGCCAAACCATGTGGAAATCAGTCAAACATTTGCTGAGATATAGCAACTTAATGACTATTTTAAAGATGGCGGCCGTTTAGCATCTTGGATTTGTGGGGCAAGAATTTGTATGACCCACAAACAGCACTTGGCGGTCGTTATTGCTGTGAAAAATTTCACTGGAATCGGTTGAGTAGTTTTCGTAGTATTAAGTTTCAATAGGCCTAGGCCGTATTTCAAACGTTTGGCTTGAAAACATCCATTCACGCTCCAAATTGTTTTTGGAGGGGGGTTGACCCCTTAAATAGGAGGCAGTATCAACGAGACTCCTAAAAGGCACTAACGGTTGCAAAAACACGTCAGCTTTGACAGGTGCGTAAAATAGTCCCATTGTACCATAGATTTGCGTGCAAAACAGGCAGCCAAATTGTAAAAATTGCATCTAGAATACATGACGAAATCTAAACATTTTGAGCTCAAAAATCAAAAAATTTTCTGGGGAGGCCCCCATTGGAGAGGGGGACACCTCCTTCCCAAACCTCACCCTTTCGGCACCTCTGGCGTCTCACCCCTCGCGCCTTCGGCGCTTGCAACTCGGCACCTCGCTTTTTGCCCCCGTGCAAAATAAATCCTGGCGGAGCCCATATCACCAGACCCACTGCACCTTTCGTTCCAGGGGGGATGATTCCAGGTCCTTGGAGGGGGAACGACGCCCCTGACTCCCGAGATTCAGGTTTGGCGGTCACCCAATGTTGTGACTGTATCAATCAAATAAACTGGACAACTCGCACAAGGGCTATATATGCCATAATTACAGCATCATGAACACTGCTGTGCTCACTATTATAAGCCCACATTGCCAGCACTGCTTCAGATGCACGTTATTCCCACACATACTGGTGTAGAGTGTGTCTGTGTGTTGGTTAAACTGCCGAGTCCTGCAAGTGGCTAAACCAACTGAAATGCCACTTGAGGCTCACTCGCTTGAACCCAAGGAACCATATATTAGATGGAGGTACATATAAGCGCCATCCAATTTAACGATTCTTGCTTTACCAATACTCCGACAACTTATTACTGTTGATTTTTAAACATCGGAAAACTTAATCTGTCATACCTGTGACAGTATTAGTGGTTGAATTTGTTTGCAAAAAGACGGACAACAACCAAAAGCTAACGAGTCGACTGCCACCTGTCATGATCATAAGGAGCTGTAAACTGCTGGCTCTGAGTGACTTTCATCGACTGCTCCGAGTTTCTGGTGGAAGCGTTCTTCCACCTGGTATCGTCGCCGACCGATGACAACGACGGTGAAGTCACCGGTGTAAAGAATGCCCGCCGCGCCTCGTCATTGGCCGCCTTGCGTAGCAGTGAACATTGAGACGCCTGCGACAGCGGCGGGGTCACATCAACGTCTCCGGCACCGGCCAACAGGCTCGACGTCACAGTGTGGCAAACTGGGCCGACAACTATCGGACTCGGCCACTCCACTGATCTGCATCATCATCATCATCACCATCATCCAAGCATTTCTACTGTGTCTACTACAAAACAAACTTTAAGTCATTCCGAAAGTCGACAGCAAAAACTGTAAATATCAAACAAAATACAAGGCAATCTGAGACATCAGTCACTGCCACCAGTCTAATGCTGGCCTCCTGATGAGTATATGTAGTAATGACAAATCCGTCCTGATCCCCGAAGATTGCTTATTATACACATTGCCTATGCCATAAAGCACATCATCGGAAAACATGACATCATCCACAAAACTGGCAAACCAAAGTAGCCTACATAATTTTTTTCAGCGTCATCAGCCATTATCATCGGCATCATCATATGAGGAAACGTCAAAAGTTTTGAGCCTAACCTATTTAAATAAGAGATGGCTGAGCATATGTTTGTTTTTCAACTTAATCACCGCGATCCTCAATGCACAATTTATAGCGATCTCGGAGTTTTTCAATGTCTGTAAAACAGAAAAAGTTCCAACTGTTCCAAATGGCCCTGAATGGACTAGTGGCTGAAATTACCTTAAAAGGTCGGTCAAGTCATATGACAATGATGCCATTCTATGGACTGCAGTGCACATGTATTCCAAATTAACTGTAACACCATTCACCCAGCCTAGACACAAAGAGGGCTGAAAACTACTGAGAACAGAAATCATCTGAACCTGTCAGCTGATCGCTCCGCAGATAGGCTGTCACCGTACTGTGACGAGTGTTTACTGCGAGCAGACACGTGTGTGGCTTCAATGACGTCTTCAATCACTGGCTGCTGCACGCTGCTATGATCACCACACCAACCTAGTAAGTAAGTAAGTTAGTAAGTAAGCAAGTCAGATGCACTTAATGTGAAGGGCCAACAGTGTCAACTATGGATGGATAGGATTGCCGTGTTGATGCAAGGAAGCATTTTTTCTGTAAACGTGTTGTTGCTGTGTGGAACAGTTTACCGATTTTAGCAGACAATCTTAAATCTATAGCTAGTTTTAGAACATTACTAGTCATGTGACTTGTCTGACTTCCTGTACATTTTGTGATGTCTTGCTAATTTGTCACTATTTCATGTTTTAGGGCCTATGTTAGAGCAGTTCATGCTGCCTTTGGGTCTGGCTGACGTTATATCCGCTGCGTTATGCCATATTTCAATGTTCTTTTATGTCGGCAAATAAATTTGAAATAAATTTGAATGTGTCCATATATACATTTTATACACATAGAAAATAAACAAACTAGTCTAAAAACTGGATACATGTAAACGACATAAAATACATGTATACAAGTACAATAAGTTTTTTTTTTCTTCTAAATTTTCTGCCAAAATGTATTCTGCACACAGTCATCACATAATACAAAAATCAATACATTTCAACTCAGTCCAAAGCACAACATAACTACGTTATGAAGATGTGTAGCCTATAGCCGTGATCCGGCAACTGTCTCACGGCTCAGAGCCGCTTCAAAATTTCCCCGCTTGCCAACCTGCACCAAAAAATATCAGTCATTCATTTCTTTTGCGTTGTCTTGCTACCAGGCTAAATAATAAATATATATAAATATCTCAAACCATTGTATTACGTTACTTAACAATTTATTTCTGTAACTAGTGTATATTAATGTATTGTATTTGTGCATAATTTTCAGCTATTTTTTTTTAAACCTCGTAGTCTGATTTTGTAATTTGTATTGTTTGTCCGATTGTCTTGCTATTCGGTCTTTGACCGCAATTTCTAATAAACTTACATATAGGCAAGAAAGCATTTCCCATTGCTTCAGCTGTACTGTTAGTTATTGAACTGCCAAAAACATTCATACCTGTGCCACGTAGGCACCAACCTGTTGGCTGAGTGGTACACTGATGCGTTGAACGGGCTGTCATTGTACTGTACCGAGTGCTTGCTGCGAGCTGCTACAGAAGCAGCTTCAATAATCACTTCAGTCACTGGCTGCTGCAGACTGCTACGCCGACGCCATCATAGCACACCATATCAGCTCAGCAAATTAATAAACAGTAGTCAATACAGAGACACACGGGCAGCAACTACGGGAAGATGGAGGGGCGTATCCCCAACACATTACCCAAAATATATGCACAGGGAAATCACCCCACCCCAGTATCAACCTTGGTCTGTTGCCACCTCTATCCTGATGATCAATATTCTAATGCTCATCAACAGCAGCATAAAACATAACATAAAACATAAATAATACATAATACCTAAAACCGATCAACAAACAGACAAACAGACAAATGGTATCCCGTATAGCAGCAAAATGATATAGGGTCACTGATGATCATTTCTGGAACTTATAGTGATCAAGTGATACCACCGACTACAGTAAATGACATGTCGCTTTCGACTTCCTATTCACATACAGTAGTAATGATAACACTATCTCACTTGGTTTATGAGATGACAATATTTTTTTCTGTTCTAAAGGATATTCTGGCCATGAGGTTTCTTATTAAGATTCTACAGTAACTACGGCTCTCTGTTGTCAAAGGTGGAGGACAGATAGATGAACAGAAGTAAACCAGCTTCATATCCTCACTTTGCTGGCAAGTCGCATAAGCTATAATCAGTGGAGACGACAACAATAACAAGAAATCCCCAAGTAATTTGGAAAGAGGCGGCATCGCCGGAATGTTGTACGGGAATACGTATGGTTTTTGCAGAGAAGTACAAAACAGTAATGCAGTGAGTGTGACCTATTTGGCGTATTTAGCCTTTCACCCAAACTACTAGGTCTACCAAATTGCATCTTGATCTGTCAAGGCATTTTTGCACAGTCCATCTACCATTCGATCCTATTTGCCAGGTGGCGCCAGTGAGCACTCCCAGCTAATACATGATGCCTTGAACACGCACACGACTGCTAATCAAATGGCATCTCAAACAGTAAGGCATGGCTCAGTTGATAGCTGCCCTCATCACCATTCATAGATCGGTGGCCTTCCTTGCGGATATGTACAGCTTCCTTGATCCGTCTGGTGCAGGGCCGGTCTGGTTCTCTGTCAATGACTGATGACTCCTTCCAGTGGATTGTGTGACCGAAAAGTCAAGGTAATTAAAGAATTTGGTTGTGATTTACGAATTATTGTACGTAAATTATTATACCAACCAAATGAATCTATTCCTCAAAAATAATAATACTAATATCTGTCGTAAATCAGTACCTGACAGAAGAAACAGCACGCAAAGCTGTCAGCAAATTAATGAATCAAACAGTTGACATCAGCAAGATCATTATGCAGCAGATTAACAGAGAATACAGCTAGATATACATTTTTTACTTCTTTTCTTATTTTAATGTTTTCAGTTCCACCTAGTGGATTACCGGGTATGCTGGCTGGCTCCTTGTCAGCTATTCAGTGCACGTTAAAGATTCCAGTACTGCATCATACTGTTAACTAGGTATACAATGTAGTTACGGCTGTCTGAATGTGGACACGCAATTGCCAGCAAACACATAAACACCTAAGGTCTAATACTAATAGCCATTTCCTGGTAAAGCTGGATCAGCTTACCCTTTTCATCCACTTACTCCAAAGAAAACCTTTGGTGATATTGGTGCAGAGTTGAACGTCATTTTTGTAACCAAACAAACAGAATGACACAAATTTGCAAACACAAACACTAGGAACCTTTGATAGCTGGAAGTGTGAGCATCAGTGCCACCAGACAGTGCTGATGCATTACTGAAATCAGCCTCGGCAGCGGTTCCTGGTTTCATTGGGTAAAAGTCATAACCATCACCAATAGGTGTACTGCAAACCACAATGTGACAGTAAATACTCCATGAAGTAAAGTAAGTAAACTAAAGTAATTGGGTATAGCAGTTCGCAACATGCCTCACTGTTATGGTAACTCATATGCCATTTGGGATCGCACAGTGTTACCTGCCACCCGGCAGAAATGACATTCCCACCTTGAAAACTCAGTTCAGCCTAGTGCCAAGTTTCAACAATCAATTATCGACCTGAAACTGGTGTTGACTACTAAAAATGACTTGCCAGCCACTAGCTCTAAAACATGGTGAAATGATGTTAATCACAAATTTAGTGAAAAAACTGATAGCATTCAGCTGGGTTGCGCATGGTAATTTGGTTCTGGCATAAGACAGCAGGGGGTAAGGGCAGTCTGACATCCTGTTCCCTCAAAAGTCTCCTGTGACACTCATTATCAATGCGGGTGATTACTCCACAAGCCGAATTTGCAGGGTTGCCGTGGATATGGATATCCATGGATATATCCATGTGTGGATATTAGACTTGGCCAACCCGTGGATATATCCATGAACGCCGCCAGCACCAGTTCATACCAGACCACAACTCAAAAGCAGCGAATTGGTGACATGTCTGAAGACATGTTTACACACCAGATGGTCCAGATGGAGAAGATGAACCCGAAATGCAGGTGGTAAAAAAGCGCAAAGTCTCAACTATGCCTCTATTATATAGCGGAGATCAAGGAATTCCGTGATAGCCGGATACCAATGAGGGACCCCTCCAGTTTTTGGAAGTTCAGTAGACTCGCAAGGCTGAAAGTGTGCGCAGAAATCATATTCAGCATTCTGGTCTCATCAGCAGACATTGAAAGGCTTTTTAGTCAGGCCAGCATGCTACTCACAAAGCAGCGAAAGAGAATGTTGCCCGAGGTATTGAAAAAGTTGGTCTACATCCGATACGAGAAAATGTACAGAAACTGGATGGAACGTTTGGGAGTTTCTGTCAGTGAGGAGGAGTTGAAAAAGGGAATTGAAGAGGATGGAGCTGACGGATATGACGCTGAAGTGCCAGATGAGGACTGAGTGCTGAAATGAATACGTGACTGTTTTGTGATTTTTTTCTGAACTGAAATTCTGTAGCACAAAACAAACCTTACTTGTGTATGCTTTTTCATTTTGTGCTTAGTCATAGGCCTAAATGCAGTAAAAATACTGCCAGTAGACAGTAGAAAGCAACTGTGCTTTTTGTAGATACTTACTGCATACACGTGTACACAGGATAGGCGTCTGTGGATATGGATGTGATATTTCATATCCACGGCAACCCTGTGAATTTGATCAACAACTAGATAAACCAGTGCCGATGCCATCACTCACACTACTGCAGGATTGGATTATTACCTAATTACCACCATCAGCTGCAGGAAGCATGGCATATTTCACTGCCATTCATCACTACTGGACCATGTACTAAATTGGCCGATGCACATGATTACTGAATCAGTCCGGTCCAGTTTTTTATGGATCATTCTAACTCTAACATTAGGCATTGCCAATATCTGTCAAACACAGTATAACTGGACTCACAATGGCAGTCTACGGCTATCTGGTGGTTGGATCCACTAAGGTAGGGCTTCCTAGAGACGACAGTATAAGAGGAAAGAAATGGGAACAGAGATGCAAGAGGAGAATGTAGACCCCTCCAACACGATAGGCTGGATGTGCATCATGAAATGGTAAACCTGGTGATCCAGTGTGGTGGTGGCGGCAGTTCACTGGTGACCGACTCTGCTTCACCGTGGACACTCGCCCAGTCACCGTCCAACTCCGCCGGTTCATCTGAGCCAACTGCAACGCTGCTGAACCGGTCTGTGCCGACCGCAACGTCAACAGACCTCGGCGACCGCGGACCGACCGAGGACGCGGCGTCGTGGTCCCGCAACTGAGAAGAGACATCGGCCGACTGGTCGGTGCTGACTGCCACGTCGACCGTCACGTTGACGGCCATCGACTGGGAGGCTTCCGGCGACGAGCACTCGGCGCCGGTGCCGTGGTCCGACAGCGGACAGGTGACGGCGTGGTCGCCATAGTCGAGCGGTCGGCAGGCATCGTCAGCCGACAGGTCGGCCCCGGTGGACGGCGCTGACATGCCGGCGGCCTGACATGTCCTCGGCTGTATACTACACCCGCACGGCGAGATGCTACATGCCGGTGGGCAGCTGCAACCGGAAGTGTTGGCGCCGCTGCACGGCTGCGGCTGACGATGCTCGGCACAGCATGAGCACGAACACTTGGCGTTACACCGCGAACAGCGTCCGTCGTCACGACTGTCGTCATCACGACTGCCCCCGTCGCGACTGCCGTCATCCCGACTGCCTCCGTCCCGATTACCGCCGTCGCCCGTGTTCTCTGGTGACTTCTTCTGCGCAGCCACACGTACCTTAGTCTGGGCCTGATTACACCCAAAGTTCTCCGTTGGAGAACCACGCCAAACCCAAAATTACAAGCTGCTACGGCGATGCTAGCAACAGCCAGCATCTCCTCCGAGGACAGATCATTCAATTGTATTCACCAGGTGGCGCCCACGTGCACCGCCGCCTAATACATGCTTCCTTTGGCCCACAGGAGTCTATTATCTCAAACAGCATCTCAATCAGTTCAGGCGTTATTGCAGGGCTCACCAGTGAGACCAACACACACACAGATCATATTAAATCAAGATATCTGTATGCATATTATAACAAGCATCTATGCTCCACATGCGATGTGCGCTAAAAATGAGAAACACTGTACAGAAAACAGATTATAAAGCTTGACTACAGCATTCGATAATATTTTAGCCTTCCCCACTTGTCTGTAGCACAATCATTCTCTTGACAAAAGCCAAAACCTAGGTTAGGTCCACACTCATCCAATAAGGCCCAAGATCTCAGGTGTCCTCTCTGTTTATCAATGCCAAACCCAATCACCGTCTTTACATGGGCGTTCTACATGTACACAAATCTGTCCTTCGAAATTAGAAAGCTGGACCGTTCCACTCCTACAAATTCTCAGAGCTCTGCAGTTTGCATCATATCCATCATCATAGATACCTGAAACAAGATTGCCCAAAATAATTTGGTAACAGGACATGTTGCCACCCCTAGTGGCAGACCACTCATATGAGTAGCTATCACACACAATCACTAAATGTAATTTGCTACGTGTTTTCATGACACATGTTTTATACATTAAGCCAAATTTGTCTGTGTGTCTGTTTTTTGCTCCTTATGCACAGTCACATTTTTAGTGGACCTCCACCAAATTTGCCACATTCAGTTTAGTTTCTGTTCAATTTGATACTCTCTTAAACCAAGGCTCTTTACACCTTTACACCCCAAATATGGTTATAGGATGTAAATTTGGGAACAGGCTATACTATACACACCCATCTAATACACAATTCCTTGGGCCCAGAAAGTAAATATAAAAATGATAGCGACTGGATGCCTTTAGCTAGATAATTATCACAGAATACTAAGGTCCAGTTAAGTTCAGCCTTTCATTAACTCAGTGCCATGATAAATGACAATAGTGGGTCACACAACCTATCAGCAAACTGCAGTGTTGGAAAGCATCTTAGTTAATCCAGCTTGGTGCAAATAAACCGAAGAAGGTAGACCAGATTTATACCAAATGAATTTACCTTTCGCTTAAAGCAACCTCCCATTGGTGCGATACTCCTGAAGGCAGATAGTTAGATAATCTGCACAAAATCATAACAACCACAGTTTTTTTACAGATAGATGTAACAACAAGAGGTACTAGCAGTGGCTAGCATAGCATGAGATGTTGTTGTTTTGATTACCCCTCCCCGCGACCACAGTGCGTGGTAAATTTGGATCGGAATTTGAAAACTAAATTAGCTATAATGCGCCAATGCACTTCTGTCACAAACAGACGGACACTGACATCGTAGCATAAGCGCGAGATGTATATATTACATCTCGCACTAAGAATGAGTAATTTTTAACAAAAAAAATCAATCAAAAAATGATAAAAGCAACACTGTATCAGTTAACATTTATAACATAAGTACACTATTATTTAAACTTATTATCTGTACTAATGATAACAACATTTTGCATTATTGCAATAACAAATCTGTTAAATTGTATATGCCAAAGTGCACATATGCTCTATGGCTGGGGAGTATAGGCAGGCATGGCTGATTCCATTTCTGTATAAATGAGGTAATGGGAGTCTTAAGACAATTTCTTGGTCTCAAGAGGCCTTGAGACTGTATTTTCACTGTCTTAATCTTAGTCTTGCCATTACTGTCTTGATATTGAGTCGTAAGACCAAGACACTTCAAGACAGCAGCCCACTGCCGACTAATAAAACTCATCACCTGTGACTAGTTGACGGACATTTGGCAAATTTTTATTTATCGTTCAAATTTTCTTTATTTATTTTAGACACATCCATCTTTTAGCTTTGTTTAGGCTTCTTTGATAATATCTATGCAATGCCTGAAGATATACATAAATACATAATCATTATTCATTATGTCACATCATGGATTCAAAGTGTGAAAAATTATGCCGAATTTTGTCTCACTTTTCCACTACACTATCAAAGTGGAATTATATTTATTTTGCCTCATAAATGACACAAGAGGGCCTAGCAGTGGCTAGCATAGCGTCAGATGATCCCTCCACTCTAAGTGGCGATGATCCCTTCCCTCGCGCCTGCATGCACCGCGACCGCAATGCACAGTAAATTGGGATCGGAATTTGAAACCTCAATTAGCTATAATGCGCCAATGCACTTCTGTCACAGACAGACGGACACTGACATCGTAGCAATAAGGGCGACATCTCGTGCTAAATATTGAAATGCTGGTTATACAGCTTTAATTCACCATTAATTGTTAGCAAAGTTCCAAAATAAATAGACAAATGAAAGCAATAATGCATTTCAATGCAACACAAGAAAACAATCATCATTTATTTGCTCAATCAACATCAAACATTCATGTACAGCAATGCAATATAGTGGAGCAGGACAGCAAGGTCCAAGAAAGGACACTGATAGCTGCCCGAAAAAGAAGCATGATATGACCGCAATGCACTTCACAATCAATCAACATTACAAATAAGAAAACTCGAAAAATCTAATTTGGCAATACTAGATCTAAAAACAGATAACTTTGAAAAGTTTACAGTTGATGGCAATGCATTCCAGACGTTGATAACCCGGTCGACAAAAAACTTTTGCCGGAGGCTAGATGTGCATCTGGGCTTAAACAATTTATACTTTCACAAAATTTATTAATGACAGTATGAGTAAACTGTCTTCAGTGCATCATCTCAGTTAATAAAGTCTTGCACTGTCTTGAAGTCTGAAGGTATCTGCAGTCTTGGTCTTGGACCTGCACTATCTGTCAATTGGTCCCATCACTGGATAAATGTGTGGGTGGCAAGTAGAACTGTGTGAGCATAGCATACCTGAGTGCCTTTAGGCTGGATGAGTTCAGGTACTTTCACACCAGATCTGGCACCATGCGGTGTAAAAGCGTAAACGCATGTCACCATGCTGTATACCGTGTCGTGCCGACTACCGAATCTGTTACGGAATAGTCTGGGGGCTACCCTGACGTGCAAACCTAGACTAGCCCTGCAGTCTGTAGCGCTTCTGTTGTATCCATTAACAGTTTGATTTTCGCTTTATTCTCTCTGTGTGTCTTCGTTTACTGCGCTGTTGTTGGCTAACTGCCAACAAAGCGAATAAAAACGAATAAAGTAGACCATTACCTATTCCTTGCAGACACAAAACTATGCTTTAGAATTTTCTCCAGTAGGCTAAACACCAAATTTTTAACGATCGAACGAAAAGTTTACACTAAATTTTGCCAAAAATTACGCAGCTAACGTCGTCAATGATGACGTCACAGCTGGCAGTCTCGTTGTGGTATAACTAATAATCCCCATTTACCAAAAACGTATCATTTGGCCGTGTCGGTTTGTAGCCTATTTTTAATTTCTTATGCGTACAGGTCCAGCTCTGTCAAGTTCATTCTCTCAATCTATCCATCGTTAACGAGAGTGTATTGTGCAAAAACGGCTGAACTGATCAAGCCGTTTGGAGTGGAGGGTGGGGTAGGCCCAATTAGGAATCGCATATTGGATGGGCGTGCGTATAGATGCCACCTGGAACGGTTAAACGAATGTGCGCGGCTACTCTATGTATCTGCCACTTGGGTACCGTGTATCATGGATGGTGGGTGACGCGACCTGTCAGTCAGGGTGTATGTGTCGTGAGTGACCTATGATCCACCTTTTTTAGCCCGCTCGGCATGCTTGCCATGTTTTGCTTGCGTTAATTTATTTCTTTTTAATCTTTAATTATTTCTTCGAAATCAATTATCTCAGGATCTACTGGACCAATTTTCACTATTTTTTCACCATACGGTATTTTATCTGACCCCTTTCCAATCCCTCAAGGGATGTTGCCATGGCAACCAAATGTGGGGCAAAATCACGAACCTACCTTCATTTGGCACCCTGGCTGTCTCTATGTAGATCTGTCCCAATGGAATATTAAACCCTTCCAAGTTCTTCACCCTACCTTCCCTTCCTCCTCTCCTTTCCCTTCATTCTGTCCTATCCCCATCTCTGCTGCAATTAGAGATGTGGGATGGAATTTTCAATTAAAAAAAAATAAAATTTCAGCAAAATTTTAAACTTTCAAGACCAGATTTTTAAAACTTTAATCGAAATTTTCCATTACCGATTACAAGTGGCTTATTTGCCAATTTTCAGATTCTACAAATTAAGGCTCTGTATTTGTGTTGAAAATCACAGCATAGAGATGCCATGAAATTTCCGATGGCCTGGGGAGCACTATAAGCTCCCCAGTGGAGCCTGGGGCAGAGTCAGCCAACTCTACTTAGATGATTGTAGACTGTAAAAGCCCCCAAATCCAAAATTCTATTGAATTTTTTTCCAAAAAAATCTTCAGTCAAATTTTTGTAGGGTTCCACTGAGCCCATCATAACCAAGGTTTGTGAGGGTCGTAATGGTCTGGGTCTAGAGACACCTATATGCAGGCGGTATGGGACAAGAAATGGATGGACAGAGAAAAGGCTGGCAGAATGAAAGGATAAGCATGACACTATTGTCCTGCAACATTAGAACTCTTAGAATTTAGAAGTCCATTAACATATTTGCTGGCAGTCACAGACTGATGCAGTACAGAACAGATGTCAAATATGTTCCACAAACAGATGGTTTTATTAGCAGTAACGCATGAACACTCCACACATGAAATAATATCAAACTCCCTCTAAATAACAGATATGTGTTTATGAAACAAAACACAACTCATAAGTGAAAAAACAGAATAAGATGAAGATTTGTACAAAACTCAAAATATCGAGTTTAACTGATATGGCAAATTGGTCCACCGTAATGGAACCTTTCGAAGTTTCAGTCAGATTACATGCCACCTAACCTGTATGCTACAATAATACCGGAGAGCAAATAACCACAAGTAGTTTTAAAAACATACAGCATAATGCACAATAACATCCATTTATAATAACTAGAAACACATAATACAAGTTTACATTGTGGTCATAAAGCAAAAGTAAGAAAGGAAAATATATGCAAAAGAAAAAAAGTAAGTTACCAGAAGTAAAAGGAAGCAAGTGATAAGGTAAACAAACACACAAAAAATCTGTATAGCACCAAATCTACAATGTTTCTAGGGTGCATTCAGGGCAGCGCCCACACAGAGTAACACTAGATGTTTAGAACCTCTAAACTATTAGCCCTACTGTTGCAGTGCCTCTAGGTCTGGTGGTGATGTAGCCTGTTCCCAAATTTACAGCCCATAACCACACAAGGGGTGCAAAGATGTAAAGAACCTTGGGTTAAGAGTATCAAACTTAACAGAAGCTAATATGCCAAACTTGGTGGAGATAAACTAAAAATTTCACTGTGCATAAGGAACAAAAAACAGACACACAGGCAAATTTGGCTTAATATATAAAATATACCAGTATGTCTTGAAAACAAAAGCACAAGATATCCTCACCAGTAAGTAAGTAAGTGAAGTACTGAAGACCACCATGGTCTAAGAAATGTGGAAAGTTCTCTTATTCTAGTATATGGTTAAACTTTCAGTATATCAGTGTGTATCAGTAAGACGGAACTTCACACTGACCAAATTATCTGGTTGCCTTAACTACCGAGTTGCTGCTGCTTTAGGTATTCACATGAAACATAAACATCTCGACATTCAGCCAGTTGGTACAAGCAAAAATAAACATTACATGAACAAGTATATCTACTGATGCTGACAGCGTGACAGTGCCTCACAAGAAATTGACCATATCGTGCTGCACACAGAGCTGGTCACCAAGTGTTATCACCTGACAACAAGCGTCAGTCGATATGGAAAGCACTTTGCTACACAGACCGACAGCTGTCAGTTGTTAGCACATATGCATATGGTAAAGGTCAAACTCCACTGGTTCTGGTTCTGTTTGTTGTCAACAAATTGTTCAAACAAGTTTGTATCAAACTGAACCGATGGAGTTTGAGCCTTAGTGTGCAGCATCACTGGTATCTACTGTCATAGTTGTAAGAAACAGATGTCCATCGTCAATGCATTGTTGACCTCGCTTAAGGAGTCTGCCTGCCATGGCAAAAGTCCAGAATTGCACACGCAAAATGGGTAACATGAGCCCTACCATCCCCCATTTGGAAGGTTCCTTGTCATCAGTATGCAAGAACTTGTTACGATCAATGTCTATGTCAATTCAAAGTTCCCATCTTCACTCGTTCCAGCAACACAAATGTATAAGATAGGGTGATTTGGGTGGTTAGGGGTCACCCAAGATTGCTGGCAACATTCAGTAGAGCACCTACAATTTCCTATTCAACTGTAATAGAAACTATGTTTCTATATCAAACCGTTTTCACATTATTTTAGAGATGTCGAAAGTCATTGATTTTAACCTACCCCACCTGCATTTTGCACCCTTTTAGGGGTGACCGTGACCCCATTCAAATTTCACCAAAATGTTTGGTATCAGAAAACTAGAATCTCTGCACTATCTGTGTGGTGCTGTTTGTGAAATCCCTGGTCAAGCTTCTGTGACACTATACCAGCAGGTGACAGACAGATGGACAGACACACAATGACAGCATACACCATGCTAGCATAGCGTGGCACAGTAATGAAAATGAGACAAAACATACCGTAACGACAAAAAAACTAAACTAAACTAAGCACACTGACATTCATTCAATGGCTTCTTTTTCAGGACAACCGTGATAGGCTCACACCAAAAAGGCAAACCATTCTTCATTATAACGAAGCACAAAATGATGGGCTGGCAGTGGCTTCAGCTCGACCATATGTAATCATCTACACCTTGCTCCGGACAGACAACCATTGCAGTGACTCAAGACTCAATTTTTTTTACAATGGACACTCTTCGTAATGTCTAAGCAATGTCTCAAAGCATTGAAGACAACTAAACTCCACATATACACAAAATATTCACCTCCTATAGTAAACTACTGGCCAGGAAAGAAATCACACTAAAACGTATATTTCTGCCAGTCACTAGCAAACCACAGGCTTTCAACGAAAAATTACAGATATGTGTGGATGAGAAAACAATCATGTATTATGTACATTTGATATTATAATGTTAATAACTGTGAACCAATAAAAAAACAAGACATCTGATGTCTTAACATAGCTGTGGCAATACAGACATTTTAAAAATCTCTTCACTGACAGAACACCAAGAAATTATGCATATGTTTAAAAAAATTTTTGGCATCAAGTGCTGCCACATTATTTTGTGAATTTTGAAAATTAGAATTGCTACTGAGTTCAGCAGCATCTTACATGTGAACCATAATGAATCAGATATGTGGCCACCTAACAGCCCAGGTGTGAACCTTAATGACTACCAAAACTGGAGCATAATGCAATAATGATCATAAGATCTATGTTGTCCGCAAAATGAAGTAGTCAATGGCTGATTGAGGTGTTGAATGGGTTGCAGCAGACTGTCTCCGATAAAACTCGCCTCCTACCACTGAATGGTGTATCATCTGCGAGCTGGATGATTTCAAGCATTTCATATACTTTATGCCTATTTAGATGTATCTGTCGGTAGATAGACTGTAGTAGTTATTACTTGGCAATGTCAGTGTTACCTTCTGATGATTGAGTTGTTTGCTGCATACACTTCACAGGCTTTGTTGATAAACCACATTTTGAACAATTTTGCGTTACCTACATTCTGTACTTCAAATCTGCACTCAAGTAATATTAATGTAGCATATGTTATCTTAGTATCATTAGGTTTCGACAAGTTTAAAAAAATTAGATAAATTTTCATGGTAAGTTTAAAAGTTTAGTGGTAATTTTGAATTTTAAAACTCTGCAACAGTCGATGCCAAAATCTCTACGATTAATATATAGACAGTTTCATCCAAACTGTTAGTTAAGAATTTGTAAAATCATCTACATTTGCTGAAGTATTACCAAAAGTCAAACAGTGTCTTATTTTTACTGTTTTAAGCAGTGTCGTGTTTTACTGTTGCTGCAGATAAAAAAAACAAGTCAATCATACATACCATACTTTGCCCCTAGAGATTTTTGCATTGCCTATTATGTGTAAACATAACATCATCCAGAAAACTGGATGTATAGCAACGCTGCCAGTAGAAGACTGAGCCACGGCCACAAGTAACATAAACAGAAAATTCAGTGGAGTTTGGACATGCAGTTCCTGAGACATGCATGCAAACGGACAGACAGACATAGAGACAGACACACTCATCACAATATTATGCTTACTTACTAGGGGCAGAGTACCAACTCAGTTCAACTGTTCTAAAAACTCTATGTAAAATGTTTTTTTTAAAGCAACACTGCTGCAGTAGCACAATAACACATCTTATTTAGCTTCTGTTGCAAATATCAACACACACACACACACACACACACACACACACACACAC
>Ga0209782_1000580_pt1 | contig 16592 bp, 9 predicted proteins | sample WorMetmaBAHAMAS1_FD_187390 | JGI IMG/M metagenome (GOLD analysis project Ga0209782, IMG submission 187390) | Marine gutless worms symbiont microbial communities from Max Planck institute for Marine Microbiology, Germany - Inanidrilus... | ecosystem: Host-associated > Annelida > Digestive system >...
GTCGTATCTGCTTTGTGAATTGATCTTAGGAATAAGACAAGGTCTTATCTTAGGAACGGTCTTAAAATTGTCCTAAGACCGTCTGTGAATTTGGCCCCTGGTCCTTAAGACTTTTCTTCCTTTAGTGCTTTGACACTGTTGGTTGGGTCTTTTGACCCATAAAACCTGTCCCGGATATGACCTATAATGTGTTTGGTGGGACGTTAAACCTTGCTCAACTCAACTCCGACTTTTCGTCAATACTGTGATCAAACTCTGTTATCTACTACAAAATTTAGACCATGTTTTTGAGGAATACATTACTCAGAGTGGGAGAGTCACAAATCACAATAACGCTGAATTAGAAAATACACTGCACCTGTGAGCAGCAATTGTTGTATTATTTAACAGAAGACTCATAATCTGACGCTGCCAAGCTGGGTGGACGTAATGTGGGATGGCGAGACAACTTACGACAAGCTTCTTGGACTTGAAAATGCTTCCTTCACTCTAGAATTTAGTACACCAGTTCTCAGCAGGCTAAGAGGAGGTCTGTATTGTTGTCAGTTACTATTCTTTACTGCTTTCATGATAACTTTTGGTAACTTGAGAATGTAGGCCACATGAACACGAGCTAAGAATGGATCAACTCGTGAATTGTGTTGAAACGTTTAATTATCTGAGAGAGCTGTTTACAAGTGATTATAGCTTGAAAAGTTACTCATTCATTCACTGTGTGAAAATTCCACATCAGTCAACTTCAGATGGCTGTAGTTAAATAGGTGGTAGCTAGATGTGAAAAATCACTGTTTTTACATGAACGGCATCGTGAATAATGCAAGTCAGAGAGAGGTGACTACTGTACATTATTAGTGACAACTCACATGCTGTTAAGTTGTGCAGGATTACTAAGGATGTGAAATTATTTTTTTTTAATTTGAGCAGTTTACATAAACTCAAGTGAAATTTAGCCTTAATCGGGTGCGGGTGTGTTGATGCTGATCAGATCTGCTAGCTCTTGCCAGCTGCAGTGTCTGTCGTGTGTCCTTCAGACAATTGCATGTTAGGCTGAATAACGTGAAGGCAGCTGCAGCTGAATAGAGAAGTGAACTTGGGTAACCTTGAAGTAATTTAACACTCAGCATCGATTAAGGCTAAGTTTCACTTGAGTTTATGTAAAATTGTTGGATGTTGTATGCTTGCTTTAAGTCGGAATGATTTGTAACTTGCTTGCAGCTGAGATGGGTTGTTTTCTGTGTTCCCAGGTCCACTGTTGGGAGAAATGATTCAGCATATGAAGGACAAACGAGATGGCTTACTTGGTTTAGACCAGAAAGCATTCATATACTCAGCGGTACGTAGCCGAACTGCATCCAAATCGTCTGCGATGTATTTATAATGTATGCATTGCTTTTGTCACTTTTAATGATATTAAGCTTCAATGTACCATAAACCCCAAAATAGAAGCCCTGACTTCTATTAGACTATTAGTACATCCACATTATAGTTAGGGACCAACCTAATTCATGGAAAAAATTTCATGGAAGTTTTACAGAAATAAGCCCCATTTCGAAGAAATTCTTGGAAGATCTTTGTCAAATAAGGGAGATTTCAGGGCCATATTTTGGCCCTTACTCCAAGGTGTTTGATAACTGTTAACTGATAAAATGCTTTCCAGTTCTAATACATAGCAAATCCATTATCGCTTCATCACTCTTCAGTTCATTATCACATCAGATACGAATGAGTGTATTGTAGCATACAAATAAGTCGGCATAAGTTAACGTATGCTGTAATGGCTTAGCAATGAAAATCTGTCAACTTGCATGCCAATACATGTTACTGATAACATCAAGAATTATGTGCAGCCACCAGTCTTAACATTTGTTGAAGTGTAACATGCAGCAAACAACAAATTCTTTATAGAAATATATTGGTAATATTCCAAAAATCTTCATAAATGAAACAAAGTTGACAAAAATCACATATTTCCCAGAATCACACGGAAATGCATGTTTTTCATAAAAGACAGCTAATTTGATGGAAGGTGTTAACAGCTGTGAAATCGTGAATTTGGTAATTATAACAAACTAAGGCAACATGTGCTTCAGTGTATGGTGCACAAATGTTTAATGATTCACTTACTTATGCTTGACATCTAATTTATTTCATCAGTTTATTCTGTATATATGTGCTGCTATTTATATTGATACTCATATTTAGTCGAAGAGTGATAACATTTTATTAGATACAGGCCATACAAGGAAGAGAAATTTATTTCATACATGGCTTGTATTTGTGATGCGACTTCTATTTCAGGTTTTAAGAGAGATGAAAACCATCATGAAGTGTTCTACACCCTTTCCAAGGTGGATGAGGACAGGAATAGGCCAATGGGTGATTATCTGTGCTTGGGATCAGAGCATTGAGGCAACTGTTATGTGTGTCTTGTTGCTGTTAGGTAGGAGTCAGGAAAGGCATCTGGCCCTTAAAAATCCTGTTTTACGTTACCTTATAGTGATATAATGTATATATGTACTTTCGTGGGGCTGTTTTAGACTTTGAACATTGTTCACTGTATGTGTGCTTTTGTTCATTCATGCAGCATGATACGACAATAGCTGCATTTATGAGTGCACTGAAAGTATTCAACGGCATCAAGCCACCATATGCATCTGCTGTTCTGGTGGAGTTATTTAACATCAGCGGCCAGTTTTTTGTGGAAGTCTGGTACCGGAATGATTCCGACATCCATGCAGAACCTTTTCAGATGATAATTCCAGGCTAGTAAGCATTGTCTTAATAGCCCTGATTTGTAATAGCTGTGACTAGTCAGTTGTTTACTTAACTGTTCTGTACTGCGTGATTTGTATGAAACTGATGGTCTGGTTGGCACAGATCTTATTTGGAGTCAGTTTGTTGTTTATTACACTGTGCCAGACAGTTTCAGAGTAAGTTTTGCATTTGACACAAAGTAGAGGGAGACTTAGTAGCTTTATAGCCTGGGAGTTTAGAAAATGAGGGCTTGAGCCTAACAGTTTTATAGTAGTTTTTGCCTGTGTTTGCTGCATGCTGGTAATATTTATCGAGTTAGGTTTTATGCCCAACTTGACACAAAATAGGTCGTTTTGGAAATGTTCTTCCCAACCAGACTGTTGGCTAGTACTGCAAAAACAAAAATTTACAGTAAAAATAATTATCACAAAATGGCCTAAGTTAGCACGAAAAAAAACACTAAATGCTAATCCTGTGTTAAACAAAGAATGCAGAAGAATGAAACTTAAACGTAAAGTGACACATAAATTTGAGAACACGTCACGTGTGTGCATATCATCATCATGTCACTTGTCCAATGGACGTTGCCATTCCTACGAGTGCCTTCCATGACGGTCATTTTTTTGCTCGATGATAGGCAGTTGCCAAACCAATGTTGAGTGGAGCGACATCAGATTTAACTGACTGGTGCCAAGTTTGACGTGGTTGGCCTGATCTACAATTCCAGTCCCTTGGTAAAGGTTCCACACTGAACCTGAGGGCTCAACTGTGGACCGTGGTCAATGTTACGTGCTGTGTTGTGTATAACAGTTGAGTTGTGCTCAATCCAAAGGACTGATGACACTGATTACTGGGATTTTGGAACAATCACGAGATACTAGCTACATACAACAGCTCTCTATAAGAGTTTAGCCACTTTCTTCCAGAAAATTAACTCAACTATTATGCACAACACAGCACCTAACAGTGTTGATAATCTTCCTTGGTAACCTCCTAACAAACGTCATATCTCAGATGCTGTCTTGGAGAGAAATGGGTTCTCTGGTAAATGTGTCAAAATTTCTGCCATTTTGTGATTACCGTACATGTGTGGTGAGTTATTTTCTGCTGGTTGTCATCGTCATAAGTTAAGTTAGTGATAGTGCTGTTTGGCCTTATGTGATATGCTGTGTAGGTTGTGAGTCATCATGTCCATTTAATAAATTTATTGAGCTAACCGAGGCGGTCATTCCAACTGACTGGCATGCTGAATGTGAAATTTTGGATGTCAGCAAGAGTTAGTAGTATTTATTTGACTATTGTAATCACATTAGAGTCAATCAGTGCATACAGTGTTGAGTAAGCATTCTTATTGTTAATCTTGTTTGCACGATGCTTGATAAATGTGCTTGCATCGGAGAGTATAGTTTTAATTTTTGTACTGCAAGTTTACGAAGGATGATGCTCATAAAATAAGTGAGTTAATTTTCTGGAACAAACTGTCGGCTAAGTTTTTAGAATATAACAAACCTTGTGGGTCTACACAGATAAAACCATCATCCAGCAAATATTTATGTTAAGTTGCACACTTGCACTTTTTATGTACCACCCTGTATACTGAAGTGCCTGTCATATCAGTTGTGAGATTTGATCTGGGATCTCTTACGCTGCTGTCCGACATGCATGTGATGTTGCATTTGTTTTCAGCATTGCTGATAGCGGCAGTGGTGTTTATTTGTCTCCTTGTGCTCTTTATCGTCCTCACTGTGATTGCGCAAGTGTTGCAAAGACGACGACAGCGCTACAAGCAGGGATACTTGGATGATGAGTAGTCACTCTCAACACTTACCGTACTTGACTTGTCCATTCGATGTGTACATTGCCTGTCTGGGGCTTGAGGTTTTATTATTTTGATGGTAATTTTGTATATGTTAACTTTTGTTTTAATAGGAATTTATACGTTTTATTAGCTTCAATGTCACGAGCTTTATATTTATACTTTTTTATTTATGACTGTATATGCCATTGTTTTACTGAGTAATTTGATCAGTATATATATAATTCTTCATAAACATGACTGGAAATGATTGGTAATGATTTGTCTGATTGATATGTGTGTATATTCTGTAATATCACAATTGTTGAATCCACAGTGACATTAGCAACATAGGCCCTGGTACTTCGCAATATACTGGAGCTACAGTACTTTGGCATTCAATGATTTTATTGAATACAAAAATTTGTCTAAAATACAAATTTAATGCTTTAAATTTAGGACAATGTCTTTTGCACATTCCACATTTCCTTCTCAAACTGTGATTATTTCCTTTTTCTGTGGGATGCCAGTGTGTGCAAAAGAATAAATTATTTGGATTTACATATTTTATAAGCATTAAAATATTTAAATCAATCCACCTGTTCCCAACAGTTGTGCAACTGTGCATTAGTTGGTCAGTTATTATAGCTCTATACAGTAAAGGTAAAAAAGGTAGTTCTCCTATACTCGTTACCGAGCATTGGACCCGGAGCTGATCCCGGTGTACAGGCAGTCAGCCCGCAGGTGACTAAGCCATCCACCCAGTGGTAGGCTGCCATTACTTTCCGCCAGGCCTGCGGTTACCTTCCCAGCCGGAGAGTGTCACTGCCCATTGGCCGGTACCAAACAATACTGCTTGGTGACAGAGGCAGATGTGTGTGAGCAACTTGCCCAAGGCTGTTACTGGGAAGCAGACCAGCAGATATTTGAACACACGATTTTTTGGATCATGAGCCAATGCTCTCCCTTTACGCCACACAGGCCACCCCTATATACAGTAGCTGAAGCTATTTTTTGATGCATAATTTTAAAGTCTGTTGAAGAATTTTGTGATGTTTAATGTTTAATGGTTTAGAACTAAAAATCAATCTTTCTTCACTTCATCTTCATATATTCAATGATTTTGTTTGGTCAGTTTATGTAATTCACCAGTTACTATTAATATATCTGTAGCTGTCTTTAGTGCTTGTCAGAGTTAAAAGATTTCAGTGCGAATGATAAGATTCATGCTGTACTACTGAACTAGTCATAATTTTATTTATGCTGAGCTGTTTGGTTTTTTGGTGCTATGCTTATGGTGCTGGACTCATTTTAATTTTTATAATATCAATTAACTGATTAATTGCATAGGTGAGAGCCTTTCACATTTTTGCAGATTTTTGTATGGCATTTTATGATCTATGATATGTTGTGTATTTTTCAGCTTATTTGCCTGAATGTGCACTATTGCATTGAATATTTGAATTGTTGATACCGGTACTGCAAAAATTCATGAAAAGCAATCCAGATACAAACACAGAAACAGATAAGAAAGAAATATGAAACAATTCCCGAACCCACTGTTGTATAAATCAACATTCAACAACAGTAAAAGAAACGTGAAGTACAACTAATACAGACATACAGCAACAGGTTTAGAACTAAAAATCAATATCTCTTCACTTCATCTTCATATATTCAATGATTTTGTTTGGTCAGTTTATGTAATTCACCAGTTACTATTAATATATCTGTAGCTGTCTTTAGTGCTTGTCACTGTTGGCTGGTGTCAGAGTTAAAAGATTTCAGTGCGAACGATGAGATTCATGAGCTAACCCACATTAACTGGGAAAATGTTTTCGTGCTTGTGTGTTACTCCTTCACTAACGCAGATCAGACAAGAAACAATACAACATGCATGTTGCTGTTTTTAATTTCAAAAATCATCTCCTAACATAGCAGCAAAGTTTCATGATAAAAGCTAAAGCATAACACATCTGCTCACAATACAGATATTGTAACAGAAGCAGGTTAAGTCGTCAATCACTGCATCATTTGATCGTTCAATGCACGTTAACGTGTACAAGTTACTGATACATTTGTAGAAGGGCCAGATGGTGTTGACAAAGATCGGGGGTAAGGCCAGGGGTTTTATAGTGGAGGTATGGAAGTGGGGTTTGATGAGGGATGCCTAAATCACTCCCCACTAGGGGGCATGGCAATTTTTGAAATGTGACATTTAAATCTGTGGATTTTGGTGTATTTTGACAGCTATGAACAGCCTGGTACTAGCTTATAATTTGAGTATATTTGGGGGGGGGTTATGCACAAATTTAATAGCAGTTTTGCTATTCCATGAGTGGCTTTGGAGGTAAGTGGGGAGATAAAATGCGGTAAAATGCAATGCTCAGTAGCAAAAAAACCAGGAAAAATATAGAGGTAGATGTCGAAGAAGGTACATTAAAGAATTTAAACTAAGGGATGCAAGAGGCCTGCAGAGAAGAGATATGGTGATCTGATTCAATATAAGACAGTGCAGAAGGCAGCTGAACCCATTCAACAAAGACAGTAATGCAGACAATGCAACAGAAACCTCACAACTGACTCCATCACAGACGTGGTGAGAAGTAAACGAAAAGGCAGAGGAAAACGTCACAGAAAGGATGACCCCTACGGTAAATCTCCTGCATTTGCTTCTGATTGCCATATGTTATAGTGCACCAGTGATAAGTATGCTTAGAAAACAGAAAGTGGAAGATCAAAGATGGTAATCCATACTGTGAAAAAGACCTCATACGTTCATTCACACTGTAATCACCGGTTGCAGTTGGCTGGCATAGTCAGCGATCACTGAATAGCAATGACCATCACAGAATGCACTCCACAATGCTAGCAATAGAAAAATAACTGGAAACAGTTCTGTCAAAAAATAGCTTTTAAATTCAATGCACACAAATCACTCTACTGACTAGTAAGAACCACATGTTGCTTCAAGGAACATTAGTTGGGCAACTGAATAAGCCAATGACAACCGATACTATGTTACTTAGTTTTATGACATTAATATTCTGTTTTTAATTGTAGTTTTAAATATTTTGCATCACAAAAATTTTGTGTACAATATTTTGGTAGCCTGTATTATATAACACATTTACAAACATACATACATAAAAATAACAAAACGTACGTAGTCAGTAACAATATGACAAAATTTAAATCACTGAAGAAAGTGGAGGGGAAATAATAAGCAGTTTATTTACAAGGGAAAAGTTGTGCAAATTCAGTTGGAATCAGCATATGCATTACGCAAAGTGTCATGAATAAAAAATTTATCACATATTTGATTAATAAAAATGGCAATAGCAATGAATGAAACTCCTAATATAGTAGTTAAATATCTGAAAATAATGGTAAATGCTTACTTTTTAAATTCTCGAAAAAAGTTTAGGCAGTTAAGCTTAATTGAATTCAGTATATTTAGTTATTTATATATGATATAACTGAAATACCTACACTGTATAGTATTCTGCACAGTAGGCATCACAGCCACACAGAATGGAAGATTTTGCAAGCACAACTAAGCAGAGGAAGTGGCTTTCATTAAGTTGCCGGCATAAAATGAGAAGTACTATTAATCAAATTTTAAAAAATATAATATTGTAGTTTAAATTATAAAAAAGTCCATGAGTCAGATAAAAGTCACAACAGTGAACTAAATGCAGATGTGAACTTTATTTAAAACATAAATGTGTAACAGTTCAAAAGAAAAACAACCACTTTGTCAAATTCAGAAGACAGTTGCTGTCTTCAAGCAACCTGTACCTGCATTTTTATGTATAACAGACATAAATTATACACTAAGATCCAGGAAATAATAATAAGGTGTGTGTAATCATCAATCACTCTTAATAATAGTTCTACTAAATACTTGTTTTTAAACACCAAATTTAACCAGGAATACAATTCTATATGTGCTCTGTCTCACCCTAAAGGTAGATGCATACACACTACTTTCAGGACCTGAAAAAAATGCAGAGAATATGCACAGTTCCTCGTGCAGCATTGTGCTGTAAATGGCAAGCAAATAGCAGTGTTGATTTGACAAAGGATGTGGTGGAAAGTATTCTATAGTTTTACAGCTTCACTTCTGACATATGTTGATGAGAAATGTTTTTTTTTCTGTTTGTGTGCAGAATTAACTCAAGGTTACAACTTACAGGTGGGTTTTCATAAATCAGGGCGTAGACTACAAATCATATCAGAAGTGACTAAATCTTGCAAGTGATCCAGAATATATTCTGAATACCAGTTGGTTGTAAGAGGCGCCACACTGTGAGTGTGACAGAAAGCTTTGCACAGAATGGCGCCACATTAGACATCTGCGACTGTAATGATACAATGGTCGATACAATATTAACATACATCACTTAGACACATACACAGGCACACACATGCCTACTGCTTGCTGGTGTAAACACTGTGCTGATTTCAATGTGTTGCTGTCGTTGCACGTTAGTATAACCGGAATGCTCAACAAACACACAGAATCATGAAACAGTCAACACGTGATCATCAGTGATAATGCTAATTAATGCCACTGATTACATAATAACTGCCATCAGGCCCTAAAACAACAAAAACTAATAGACCTTGTCTCAGCAGTTAAGAACATCTTTCCACCACAGCACAGCAGCGAATAACAATGCAGCGCCAAGCATCAGTCAGTCAATCACCACACACAGTCATACATGTATGCAGGTTTTAAGCATGTAACAACATGAAACTGCGAGAAATACTCGCAGTAAAAATAAACTCTGCAGTATGTACGCACTGTTATACAATGCAACCATATCCATCACTGTCATCAAGTGTCATAAAGGCAAAACTGAACACAACTATAAATTGGCTTTAGGTGGCAAACAACATGCAAATGCTAGTCTGATATGGTTTCACTGCTATAATGGTTTTGTGTCTTAGTTCACGCTTAAACAGAAACGTAAGTACGAAATGCCTCACACACACACACACGCCAACAGTGCTACAATTCAAGCAAGACCAGAAGTGGAATCTGCCCTGATCGACTCAACAGACGTCAAAGATCACAGGTCACGAAGCACCGCCTTCAACAATGTCTTCATACTACCCACCATTGGCATTACACACATCCATACTGCCTCCAAGATACAACAGCAGATTTAACGACCTTACTGTCAATAGCTAAAATGAGCATGCAACGATGGTACTGAAGTGCAATTGAAACCGGAAAACACTAACATCCATGCAACAGCTGTCTGTCAATGAAGTCAACAGCAGAGACCACAAACTGCATGGATGACTCAATAAATAATAATAATAATAATGTAATATTATCATAATATCTGAAGGCAGACTGCAGTCATTGCAGAAGGCAAGAGATAAAAGTGGGAGGCCACTGCAAGTGAACCAATCATGAAATGAATAGATGAAGCATTCTGACCATGAGATCCCGATATGTTTCAAAAAGCAAATCTAAACGAGATCAAAAAAACTTAATACTGTTTTACTACTACTAGAACAGATTAAAATATATAGCCCTTCCGGCAACTTTGCCGAGCGGGCTAAACAAAAAATAACACGTAACACACCACGGAATGTCTTTTAAAACACAAATACAGCTGTAGCATGTTGGATTCATTTTATACGTTGAGAATAACAAACTGTTATTATGTCCTAGTAAACACAGTCATTTTAAAAATGGTTTAGTTCTGCCATCAATGCTCTGATGCTGCTGACTTAGCAAATTGCATGATGAGGTACTGATGTGCTTATCTGTTAGCAGCAAGGTTCAAATATTTCAATATGGTCTACCTCTGCCACCACATCATCTCATGCTTCATTAAAATTAAGAACGGTTAACTTGCCTTCATTTGCCTGGTGCTCACACACCAAGACTGTTGAAGAAAAGAGGCCATTAAATGGATGTTGTTTAGAGTTCTGCTGCAGGCAAAATTATGGTGCATCTCAACCATAATTAACAGCAGCAGTTCATACATACATACAAACATAACAGTAAATAGTACATATTCTAAAAGAAAAAAATATATACAAATATATTAACATAAATGGCAGACAAAAAATAACAGCAGATTCGTTTAAGAAAAAAAAAACAGAAATTCCTAGCTATAGACATCTGCCACATTTGCTATTCCTTTGTGACAACAGCAATCAACAGCAAACAATATTTAGCAACAATCACCTGAAAACATACATAAATAGCAATATTTAAAATTTGTGCAAATGTATATATACAATAAATTACACATGACTGATATCCACTGATGATGACAGATGATAAAAATACCATTTTGTGTCTGCAACGAAGTACAGCAGAGCTAACAATCAAAATATTTCACAATTGGACTGAACGATATGATCTGTATGCACATATGGTACTCGAAGAATGGTAAACATTTTGTTTCTAAACCAGCTGTTGAATATACAGGTATTGTTTGGTAACAACTTGTCAATGCCCGTCGTCAGACAGTACTGTGTCGTTCTGTGTGACAGACTGTATTTTGAACACAACAATTCTCGTCCACAGTACAATCACCAGACAGCCTTCTCGGTGACACGTTGTGCCACACCGAAGACTTTTTATGCTTGTCCAGCACGGGGCTTCTTGCTCCGTGCTTTTCACATAGCCATACACTGGCAGCTTCTGAACAAACTTCAGACACAGATGAAACATCAGAACTTGGTCTTTCGCCACTGTTCTCTGTAAGCCTTTCTTTGCCTCGAACTGCCATCTCAGCATAACTTGGCCTCATCGTCGCCGTGTCACACGTCTCCTTACAGCACCAACAAAATACGACAAATGGTGGATTCAGATACACTTCATTCATGTTTTTAGATCTAGTATTGCCAAAGTAGACTTTTGTAGTTTTCTTATCTGTAATGTTGATTGATTGTGAAGTGCATTACTGCCATATCATGCTTCTTTTTCGGGCAGCTGTCAGTGTCTTTTCTTGGACCTTGCTGTCCTGCTCCACTATACTGCATTGCTGTACATGACTGTTTGATGTTGACTGAGCGAATAAATGATGATGATGATGATGATGATGATGACGACAATGATGATGATGATGTATTAAAATGCCAAAAACCACTTGACGGTGCAAGTGTGCATTCACAAACATACTGGATTAACAGCCATTTTCCAGGCGATCTCGGTGTGTCCACTGCCGTGGAAAACTGACGGCAAGTAGTGCAAAAATTTTATGTTGTCAGATGCCCTTCACTATGCCCTTTACCAGGGAATCACTCATTGTTCTTCATCCTCTCTTTGTCTATTTACTTGTATGCAAAAATTAGAAGTGTCACTCCCTCAAAATTTGCTCTCCAGTGCAGGTACCAAATTTCCAATGCTGGTACCCATTGTAAAATAATCTTAACTCTTAAGTACACTTATGAAAATTAAATCTGCCAAATATTCCACCCCCTCTCTACCCCCGCCAAAAAAAAGAAAAATCAGCAGGAACATGTAGGAACAGATGTAAAAGCCACTAGAATTAAATGAAAAATTTCAGGTTTCAGTTTAAGCCAAAACTGAACTAAATCCATTCACTTTAAAATTGAAATGTAACTGTACTTAGCTTATATAGTTAATGGTTAAAGCTTTCTATCTGAAGTGACCTACTGCATCTCACATGGGATGTTAAGCCTCGTTCAGTCAGTCACATCTGAAGCTCAATAGTGTAATACATATCACAGTCAGAAACTGAAATAATTTCACTATCGATCTCTGTTGCCAAGTGCAGCATGCATATAATTGTTGATGGTAGTCACTGCAACGAAGGGGTCAGATCATGCCAAAGATAAATGCATTGCTGCAACTGCTGTAATAACACAGCTGAACACTGCAGGATTTGGATCTGATGCACCACAGTGAGGCATATTACCACAAAACCACTGTGACCTGTAATAAACTGAGGAGTACCATAGTAATAACAGCATCAGTCTTCACTGCAATATAAAACAGTCAGAAAACCATTTTTGAAATTGCACATAAGCTTACTGTGGTTGGCACTGGAGAACAAACTGAATCGGATGACGCCACAGTAACAGTAATATTTTTACCACTGTTCGACAAACACAAAATCAACGTAAATTTTCTTTATCAATAATGTAAATAGAAACTTGTAAAAAAAACAATGGTACTACGCTAATAAACAGCTCTGCAAATGTTGTGCTATATTTAATGACCATTTTCCAGATGAATCTAAGTTGGCCAAATGCCCACTGATTTTGTCCTGCTACTTGATAAAAAAAATCACAGTCTTTAAAGATAACTGGTGAAGGAGATGAGGAGCCCTTGTCATTCAACTATCAATGTCAAAGCACTGAAGCATTGACTATAACTTCAGAAAGTCATCCGCTAGTGTCACCATTCCTTTCAAGATCTACTTACGCAGTCCTGAGGAAAAGGCTGCTGCTCCCTTTATACTGGTTCCCAACCTGACTATTATATATAATATAGCTATCCCAACTGCAATGTAAATTTTTAAAATATTAAACTATTAAGCATCAATAATTTCACATATGCAAAAGTGATTTAATTTAACACTCAGGAACACCAATGTTTATATGGCCATTTTTAGTTTCACCTAGGTTACCAGCTGACTCTTCAAACACAACTTTCGACAGTGTGGCAGCACGACTTCTAAAAGGTCAGACGACCATCCTTGACACTCAACCGACAGTGCCCGATAATTGAAAACATCTGCGTAAATTGATGGCAAGTGCATTAAACTGGAACAACTGGATATCAATGGAAATCACAGAAAAAGCACTAACGCTGTTGAAGGCTGTGACTGTTGCACTGTTTTCAGTGGTGACGATGTTGAAACAGGCGTCGAAGTACAAAGTGGTAGACAATCATCTGAGGCTGTTCGTGTCCTTTGTCTGCCGTGAACAACATCCGAAATCTTACTGTCAGATATATCGGCAGCTGCAGGCAATTTCTGTCAATACAAGTATATGAGGCAATATTACACAGTTTATCAACAGAGAAATATGTAACCACATAAATACTAAAGTGTCAAAACTGCTGAATAAAATGTAAAAAAATAATCTGACACCCTATTATTTTTATCACAACATTATATGAGATGCTTGGAGAATAAATGGCAACATAAATTAACTGATAGAAAAATGCAAAAATTCTGAATAATGGCAGAGAAATGACAATTACCACTGATACAGAAAGCGGAGGAAAATACTTCTCTTCAAATTCAAAAACAACAGATGACGGCTTTGCTTGAGAACTGACCCTGTCCTTGTTGTTACCTGATGTATGCTGTCAAAAATCAAAATGCAAAGGCTGCACAAACACCAGTTGTAATTCGCAACAGTAAACTACCACTGAACTTACCATTCTTGCAGCTATTCATTCATATGGTGTGGGTGATACAAAAATTATCAAACTTTAACCAAACTGGCAAACTTGAACAGGGATGTTCTGTAGGTAATTTGATCCAACTTGGCATAAGCATTGCATTAACTTACATCAGCACTTGCAGGTACTGATGCAGGTGATTGGAAGTTTGTACAGTTAATGAACTTAATGACGCAAAATGAATGAACAAGTTTTTAGCAATAACTGCACTGATAGTTCTATAAAATATCACTATAGTCAGCTTTTTTATTTAACCATTAGTGAAACAAAAGCTTGCTAGGATCGCTTTTTATGCCATTAGTCTTGTATGTGCTCTGTTCAACTGACATTCAGCCAACTGGGTCAACAAGCACCACTCAATTTAAATGACTGAAACTCCAAAAATTATCGGTTTATTTCATTTGCTATCTAGCAGTTATCCATTGCACTCTGTTCGTGTGCATCCTAGTGGCCATAATCACATGCTCATCCATTGTGCTTCTGAACTGCATCAACGGTCATTTATAGTTAAGAATCTGTTCAACTTAGTATGATTCATTATCATTATTTTACTGCCACTACCTTTATTGTGTTTTACTGACTATTTTATATGGGACAGGCATCCTTCCTGTTGACCATCGAATAGTGTCAGAGCAATGAATGTCTTGTATATATTACTGCAACTAATAAAACATTTACCTTTGTTCCATCACCGAAACCAGACCGATTTTTGCGTCGAGACCGATATCCACCAATACCCCTACAAAACGTTATCATAAGATTGTGCTACTACAAATACAAGAAGCTCTGCTATTGCAAAGGGACCACGCTACATGCTTGTCAGCATAAATTGTTCAACTACAAAACATCCCATTTGAAAAAGATTGCAATCAACAAATGACCTTGAAGTATGTACACCCAAGATTATCACAACTGCTGCTTTTAGACAGGCCACATATCACTTCCTGTTAGAGGCCTATTGTTACATCTCTGTCTAGCACTGGTTTTGATATACTACCACTTTTGAAGTGAACGTGGGGTGGTTTGGGGGGTTAGGGGTCACCCAAGGTTATCGGCAACATAGCCATGATAGAGCGCATAATTTTTTATTTATGACTTCCTATTCGACTTTAACAGAAATTATGCATCTATCTTGTACTGTTTTGGAGTTATAATGAGTTATTTGTTGAAAGCTGCCTATTCTGACCTATATCACCTGCATTTATTGCACCCATTGAGGTGACTCCATTGGAATTTTGCCGACATTTTTGGTATCAGAAAACTAGAGTCCCTGTGCTATCGTGCGGCTTTGTTTGCACAATCCTATGTTTTGCCACTTTGATACACAGATACACAAAACACATACACAGAGACAGACATATGACAACAGCATATACTGCACTATCATGGCATCACGTGGTGAGAACACAAATTAAACTGATAAACTGCAGTCAGCTAAACATGATAAACATCACTTGCAGTCGCAGTGACAAATTAAGCAAGATTTTCCTCCCATGACCATAAACTATGACCTATAACTTTAACCTTCAAACCAAGGGAGTATCAAAATTAACCAGTGTGCCACTTATCTACTTTAACCCTAGTGTTGCAATGGTATTTTTTAAAATGTACATTGCAAATGGGGGCGGGGGGTAAAAGACCCCCAGGTGTATCTCGGGTTCTGTGCAACCTAGAGATAAAATTCCAAAGGCTATACCCATGTTTTCGAGGGTAAACTGTTCAACGGCCCTCTTAGTCTGAGGTCTGGTTCCAACTGCCCCTCTCTCCCAAATGAAATTTTTGGTGAATGTAATTGAGCCTCTTGGATGAAAATTTAGTGACTTATGTTGGTTTAATATATCAAAAACTGCATATGACCGACGCAAATTTTCCAGTAACCAGCCCTCTTTGGAGACTCCTTCTCCAAAGTGGAGGTGCTAGAACTACCCCTGAACTTGTCAGATTGAGAATGGCTAGCAGCAAGGCAAGGCAAGGCAATATTCACTTTTTCTTTGAAACACCTTGTTCTCCAGACTTACTCCAAGTTGGGACGTGTCCCTCAAGAGAGAACCTGCTATAACTGGGAGCATGTATTACACAGGCCGTATACATCATTCACAGTGTTCAAGCAGCGATGGCAACTCAATGGCTACCAACCACAGAAAATCAACCAATGGACTGCATTCTTGCCTGATGTACCAACTGACTACTAAGGGAAGGAATACTGCAAATTTTGGTGCCATCTCTCCAACGCCAGTGTCCAAAAGACATGTATTATTATCATCATAATGTTCGTTTGTAATTTCTGTAAATATGAGATTAGAATGGTCAGTCAATTACCTGGATGAAAACCCATGTTCTCGTACAGCGCTTGATGACTGGCTAGTACCGACTTGCTCCTGAGAGCGTTTTGACTGCGAGTCAGAACTGCCTGCTGCAGACGACTGCTGTGTACCATCACTGCTACAGCTATACCGTGGTGTGCCACCAAACCGTCCACCGGGGTTCCCGCGAGGCTGGTTCAACCGAATTCCAATGCCACGAATACAGTCCGCTGCTGGTGGAACTGTCCCAGACGAGTTAAAACGTGGGTCACGGTGTGATGTTCCAGTCTCATCATCCGTCGGCCGGTTGCTGTAGCGAGCTGATGTA
>Ga0209782_1000581_pt1 | contig 16585 bp, 10 predicted proteins | sample WorMetmaBAHAMAS1_FD_187390 | JGI IMG/M metagenome (GOLD analysis project Ga0209782, IMG submission 187390) | Marine gutless worms symbiont microbial communities from Max Planck institute for Marine Microbiology, Germany - Inanidrilus... | ecosystem: Host-associated > Annelida > Digestive system...
GGTTGGGAATAGGGAGGGAGGGAAGGGGAAAAAAGGGAGGGAAGGGGAGGAGAGGGTGTCCGGAAATTTATCTCTCACCACCTGGCAACCCTAGTCTCTGTCTGTCTGTCAAGCTGATATTGTGTCAATACAACTAAATGTGAGATTATGTAAACGATGCCGCAGGATATCTCAGGGACTCAGTTTATGCCTGTGACAGTTCCTGTAAATGGTTAGCAACAGTGGTCATTGTGAACATGAGACAGCCATCTCCATCGAAAATAATGCGGCACTGTATCGCCATTTTGCAGGTCGCTAAAGATGTCAGCAAAGTATGCTTCAGTTTCTCCATATGCTTACTGAACAGCAAGTTTTGCGACATGCTGTGTCACTTGAAAACTTGAATTATTGTTAGCTGGTGCATGCGCATAGTTTGTAAACTTTAAATATCTTTTATTGTGTCATGGTATTCTTCATTGAACTGTACAGTTTGTATGTTTTTTAGATGATAGGAAGAATGTCAGTTCTTCGGGTGTGGCTTCTGGTAATGCTCATTTAGGTGGTATTGGTGATCAAGCAGACATTGTTGAAGAAACAGTGTTGGAAACGCATGATTCTGGAGTCATAATGCTGGCAAGTCTGCCGTGTTCATCCGATGGTTCTGCCAGCTGTGAGCAGCAAACTGCAGTCGTGGTGGCACCAGTTCATGACCATACTAAGAATAGAATTGGTTTTGAACATTTGCCGCCATTATTGAAAAGCAGTCAAAGAATTGAGTCACTCGGAGGAGAGATTCTAAGAGTTTCTCTGACTAGCTCTAATGAGCTTAGGTCAAATCGTTCACTTGAAGCCTTATGCAATGCTGCTGATTCTGAATTGAAGAACATTGGCCACCAAGTTGCCAGTGATAAGGAGCTATCACATAATAAAGACACCAGGCATTCAAACCAGGCCACATATGTCATGAATTCCACTGCTGCTCCGAGCAGCAGGTTGGTTTTGCCTGCAGTTCGGTTGGAATCCACAAACAGTTGTAGCAGTCCTTCGGAAGCGATTCGTATAATGCCAAAGCCGGTTGCTATTAGCAGGAGTGTCGCCTTGCCAGTGAGCAGTTATTCCGTCTCAACATCAGCAGTCAGTGTTAGTAATCATTCTGTACCGTCCTGCTCCTCGGTTGTGGTGCAGGAGGAATCGATGCTAACTGTGCCAGTGACAGATGCTGCAGTGCAGTCTTGTGCCACATTTGGTGTAAAGCCAAGTCGACATACGTGTAGGTTTTGTGGCCGCGTCTGCGCGAAGCCGTCAGTTCTACAGAAGCACATTCGAACGCACACGGGAGAGCGTCCATATCCGTGCACGACGTGCGGACTTCGCTTCAAGACCAAGAGCAACCTGTACAAGCACTGCAAGTCACGGACACACTCTCGGACCCATCTCTACCAGAATTTCACCGGCAGTGAGTCATTGTCTGCAGACGAATCAGCCAGCGGGAAGACTCCAGAGGTGGATAGTGCTGTCGAGAATACAGCGGGGACCGAAGATGATGCCAGTGACGTGAAACTAAACCGAACTCAAAGTATTGGTCAGTTGCAGCTTTCACCGACAGTTGTTGATAACAAGGCATCTGCTGATGTGCCAGCAGCAGCGTGCAAACTACTGATTGATGGATCAGGTAACATGTACGTAATGGAGCAAGTGGCATTGTCAAGCTGGCCGCATCCAGTGATTGAACAACTACAGCAGAAGAGTTCTCTATTGTCATTCGGTATGATGTCTGCTGCCTCAGAGGATGCTGAACAACCATCAGATTACTCTCTTAACTCTAGACGGGTTGCTGCTGTACCCAGCTCTCAGTCCAGCTTACCTGCTAGTTGTTCTGAGCCATCAGCTAACCCAAGCAGCACTGCCACAGCGGAGGCTCTGCAAGAACGCATAACACGTCTCATATCAGAGAATGCATCTATCATTAATACGCCGATGGCCGAGGCACCGCGAGCTAAGCGAGTCCTTCGTCAGAGTAGCGACGTCAGTCCTTCCTCATCAGCAGCTAGACTGAGTACCGGCCGTCCCTTGCTGCGAACACGCTCGCTCACTCCATACCCGACATTGCCACTCATCACTCACACGGACACCAGCGATTCACAAGCTCTAACGGCAGATGATTATTGCCCTCTGCTTCTGCATCGGGCAGCATCCGAAACTGCACCACTGTCAGTGTCATCTCTGGTGGGAAAGCAGTTCCTGACTGTGCCCAAGGAACCACACTGCATCGATGACCTTCCCAGTAGACTAGTGTCATTATCCAGTAAGTCTGAAGAGGATGATGTTGAAACTGAAATACAGTGCAGCGAGGTTCGAATCGTTTTAGAACTAGCCGATATATCGACATCTGCATCATCTGTTACTTCTCCAGAAGCAGACACTGTATCTGATGCACATGCATTGTCAGTTTTGTCCACACAGTCACATTCAGTTATTACACGCACACCTTCCGTGAGTGTTCAGACGACAGCTGACGGTCAGAATTCCAAGTTACTGCCGGTACCGTCAATCAGTTCAGTACCAAGTTTCCGCACGATCAAGCCCGCTGAGCAGACTTCCATATCAGGAGGTGGACTAGCAGTTCAGTATGTGCAGGTCGAGCCGATGACACAGTCAGTACCGCAGCTGCAGTGTGTCTTGCTGGGCAGCAACGATCTCTCGGTTCATTCACGTTCACAGTCCAGTAGCCCGGTGATCATGGAGGTTGTCCATCAGCCACAGCCTCGGCGTGGTCGACCCAGAGGTTCAAGAAACCGTCCCAAGTTGGCCATGTCCTCATCAGAACCTCCACGACACTGCAGTGTGAAGAATGCCGCTCCAAGCGTGAGACAGCCGTTGTCTGCACCGACGACATCGGCAGACTCACTGTGGAGACTCAAACTCAAAGACCAACTGCTGCGCCGATCATTGAGCGCTGAACGCCACACTTCGCCGGCACCACGCAGTCACGTCTCATGCACTTCTCAGGAGTCTGCAGGTGTCTTGACTGTTAGATCAACTAGTGATGTAGCAAAGAGCACCGGCCAGCATCAGCTGTTGTCAACATGTTCACTAGAGACCGCCACTGTTGCCACCGTTGCTACTGCTCAACCAGCAGTGGTTCGGTCACGTTCGTGCGATGCTTCAGTTCCACCCAAGAAACGCCGCAAGACTCTGACGGAGCTGGGTCGTGGCACGGCATTTGGCACACGAGTTGAGGAATCTGCACCAGCGACAGCTGACTCACAGACTGTTATCACTGTTGATGGTGATGATGCAATGATGGCTGATGACTCTGTATTTGAGTCACATTCAGAAAACCTCGTGTCTACTGTCCACTGTACTGCGGATGATACACTGACGTCGAATTTGTTGCCACTCACTAATCGTGCCTTGCAGATTATGTACAATTCACCTCCACGCGCAAGTACGCTATGCAGTTTGGCTGCGATGCATAGCGGAGCCGTCATCAACTCTGCTGCTGAGTCAGATTCAGTAAAGCCGCCACAGTCTCGCCTGATTCGACTTCCCACTGCTGTTGGATCCAAAATACCGGGCCTTGTACGCTGCAGTAGTTCCATGTCAGAACTTGATTCTACGATCACTTCGATGTCACCTGCAAGTAGTACCATTCAGACTGTCACAATTAGTTCAGGACATTGTGAGAATGATACTAGTGTTCATTGCAACGGCGTCGAGGTTGTCACTCATCTAGTCTCCACTGATAGTAATGTAAGTTCGCGGCTGTGCGTAGTGCAGAAGGCCGCTAGTTCTGTTGACGAGACTGAACTGTTTGAGTTGCCATGTGATGTAGATGCATCATCAGGCACTCTGCTCCTGTTGGGACACTCCTATCCATCTCTCGGCATCGTCGCTGAGCCGACTTTCTGCAGTATCCTGGGTACAAAGCCAACATGTGTTGAGACTGATGGAACAGAGGCCGATAGTCATCTGTCGACCTACAGTAGCTGGCACACCATGGCCACGTCCTCCACGAAGGCGTCGGACACAGCACGTGAGACCTTCTCACTGTATAGAACCATGCGACTCGGCAAAGATCTGAGCTATGCAGCGGCTCCTGGTGCCGTTGAATCACACTGTGGTGGTGTCCTGACTCATTCCAGCTACTGGAAATATCGAACTGATCACTGCGCCGAGTCCTCCAACACTACTGCCAGTGCTGATGTGTCTGTGATGCAGCCAGAAGACTCTCTTAGGTCTACATCTCCGCCTGTCACTGTCCCATCACTGATGCAGATGACCACGGCTGCTGAGGCTGCTTCATGCAGTGATGACATAACACAGCAGCGAGTGCTAATTTTTCCCGGCGGCTACCGCTCCACAGAGTCTTACGTGTACGTGCGTGGCCGTGGCCGGGGTCGGTACGTCTGTGCATCGTGTGGTGTCCGCTGTAAGAAGCCGAGTGTCCTCCGTAAGCACCTACGATCTCACACCGACCTCCGACCTCATCACTGCCATGTCTGTGATGTCGGCTTCAAGACGAAAGGCAACCTCAGCAAGCACTTGAACTCCAAGGCACACATCTCGCGCTCGTCCACTGAACAGTTGGAATCATCCAGCAAGTCGGTGGAAGGCTCGAGCTACGATGCCGATCTGGACTCCAGCTGTGAAATGGCTCATGGTGCATCCACCGTTGATCCAGAGTCAGACTCTGGGTGTGAACTTCAGCCAGGATCCAGTTGTGAGGTGGATACGGAAGCTGGGTCCACAGTCCATCAGAGTTCTAGCATGGAAACTGATGGAGACATTCACAACGTAGAGAGGCAGCCGTCCGTGTCTACAGTTGGAACTTACCAGCTGGAGAGCGATGAATCTATGCCACTGGCTGTGTCTTGTCGAACTCACCTTATGACACTTGCCAGTCACAACAACTTGAATGTTGAACAGAATGCGCCGCATCTCATCACATCTACACTGCACGCACTTCACAGTAAGTTTAACACTGTCTGCGTACATTGCAGTAAACATCAGTCTGATGTGTGTCTGTCTGTTTGTTACATCTTTATTTCTAGCATTAATTTGTCTACTGCAGCAGTGTCATGCACAGGCTAACACCCCTGCTGCATGATATTCTTGTGGCCTGTCAGGCGCCGAGGCTAGATGAATCCATCATGCAATGGGGAGATGACGAGGCCAGTGTATGTTTCTGCCCTTCTGTTGGAGGGCCAGTACACTTGCTAATATGTGTTTGGTACTTCAGTTTATTTTTCAGTGCAACAGTGCTTTGATGCTGTGAGCTCAGAACATCAGACCCTGTGTAGTTCAGTTCAGTTCATTTCAGGTGAGAATAATGAGTGAATGCAGCTTTAACATTATTATCTGGCTGTGTTTTTGTTGATGTTTTTCCTGAGATGTTGTGTGATGAGTTATATTCAAGCTGTTATTATTTTAGACACGAGCACATCAACTGTTGTAGACTGCAAAAGACAGGCATCCTTGCAGAATGTACGTACCTAACGATGTCTTCAAGTTACTATTTCATGAAATTGAAGAAATTATATTCGAAATAACTGCTTGTTGTCAAGACTTGTGAAATGCTTGATTACTGTAATACCGATGTTTTTTCTTTATTTTTAGAGCTGTATCTCTGCACCTGTACCCAGTACCCACTTGTCCTGAGACATCTCATCACTGATAATTGGCTTGAAGATCACAGCAAATATTATCAATACTGCACTGTATATTACACTGAATAAAGCCACTTGCACATGTAGAATAAAATAAAATGTTGCCAAAAACTTGTAAAAGTTTTTAAACTTTTGCAAGTGTTTAGCATTAGCATATTGTTGCAGACAATCATGTTGGTGAGATGTATATAGATGCATATTTATAAGATACATTGTGGCATGATCCATGACATCATAATCATTGTTGTGTCATTGCTGTGACCCATTTTGCCTACAAGCTACTTAGCATAGAATGCCCCGCCCACTGTTTGTCATATTGTTTTAGCATTAACATATTGTTGCAGGGCATTTTTATGGAGGCGCTGCAAATTTTTGCAAGTTTTTGATTTTATTTTACATTTGCGAGTGGCTTAAGGCACACACACCTGAAATATGATTGCATGACTGTATTCTGGTGTGTGTGTGTGTGTGTGTGCGTGTGTTGTTCACAGACCATTGTTGAGAGTAGTTTAGCATCACCCGTCGGAGCATTGGTTGACTTAACATCACCTGCCAGAGAAGTGGTTGCTGCAGTTGGTTCAGCGTTCACTGGATTGCCGTTGGTGATCGTCAGCGCAGGTGCGTTCATTTCGGCGCTACCTGTCGTTTCACCGACTATGAGCTTGAAGCCGCTGAGTGGTGCGGTGACCGACCAGCCACGCAAGGAACATCGTGACTTACCGAGCTGTGAGACGACTTCTGCGGCACTCAGTCGGAGACGTGTGTCCGATGTGCCGCCTCCGTCGCTAACAGCCAAGTCGGTGCCGCGATTGAGTCGGCTGAATGCGATTGACTTGTCTGTGGCGAGTTCCACCGACACCGATGTTCAGTCCCGTCAGGCTGTGAGTGTCACTGATAGCTCTGATGTCGACCGAGCTGTTGCTCCTCGGCGGGAGATTGTTCCCATTCCAGGCGCGGTATGTAGCGCGGAGGAAGCGGCGCGGGTTGGATCGTTGTACCTGTGCTCCGTCTGTCACAAGACGTTCAGTTCGGCGCCTCAGTTGGCCGTTCATCACAACATCCACTACCTCGACACACAGTTCCGCTGCGGCATCTGTCGGTCGTCGTTCTCCAGTCGTAATTCGCTGGAAAATCACCGCAGTCGGAAGCACCATAACCGGGAACCGGCGGAGTCGGCGGCCGGTGCAGATCCGCGGCCGTACAAGTGCGATGAATGCGGAGTGGCTTTCCGCATCCCAGGACACCTCGACAAACACAAGCGCTCCAAGTTTCACGCCGCTCGACTGGAGAACAGCCACGATGTGCCAGTGCCGAGCATGGAAGATACGGACGAGCAGTTGACGACTGGTTTGCCGCTGATTGTCAGAGATGATGATGATGTTACGGCAGCTGAAGAGACCGATTGTGTCGCGGCGAATGAGCCTCAACAAACTGGTGATGGTACGTGTTGTAAAGTGTTGTAAAAAGTTTTATGTAACTGCCCGACTATTTTGATGGGTTGTGTGTGTCTGTCACGTATTGATCCACGCCTCTGTCATCAAACGGTGTAATTTAGAATCGGCTAAATGTTGGTGGTGCTCTGCAGCTGGGAAAGGTAACCCATCGCTCTAGCATCACACTGTTCCATGGGCCGGTGGCTTATATGTGGTATGCTGTGTGCTCCAACTGAGCACAGCATCTTAACATTGACTTTGTCACTGAATTACTGAACTTATGTAACATTGGTTTCACTGTCAGAAAGAAATATCACGTACTTGCAATACACAATTAATTTTCCCTTCTATGCATTGACACTGTTGGTCGGGTGACAGGAAAGGCACTACCATATTGTAAAGAACATGCTCTTATTATTTTCAGGGGGCAGCGAGGGAGTGGAGGGACATTTTTGACCCATCATTCCTAGAATAACGCAGTAAAACAGGCCAGTTAAGTTCTTATATCTGATGCACAGCCTTCTGGTTATGGTAGTGATAATTGTTGAGTAAATCTGAGTCCATTAGCATGTGAATAGTATGATATTCAATTTCAAAGATACTTATTATTTTGTTGTTATCGATTTGAAGATTATTGCGGTAAAAAGTAGGTAGTTATAAAGTAGTTAACTACTAAACTGTAGTAATGACTACTTTTATGAGTTATGGAGCAGTTACTAACAACTTTTCACTGAATAACCCTAGCCATAGTGTAACTACTTTTAATGCAATCAGTGCAGAATACCAAACTAGATGAATGTTGACGATAAAATCATGTCACATAAGATTGAAAAGTGAACAAGACTGGATGGATGTGTAGATGCTGATGCAGTGAAATTCGTGTCCATTGGTAATGTGTCATTGTCATCTCGTGTTAGTTCTTCATCTTGCACAGCCTCGCAGGCCATCACCATCAGCAGCACAGGTGACACAGGTGTGCATTGACTGATTTGATAGATCACTCAACATTGATGGTAGAGTCAATACTTGATTGGTATCTTCTGTTTGCTACTGTGTGATGGTACTGTGTTTCATTGAGCTGTGTAACGAATCACAATTTTGATGAGATTGTTACACTCTCTGCTGCTGCTGCGCTGTGTGGGTGCCATTGTAGATTTTGGTGCTATATAGATTGTCTGTTTGTTACCATTATCACTTGCTTCTATTTGCTTCTTGTAACTTGCTTCCTTTTTTGTATATAATTATTTTTTCTTTTCTTAATTACTTCTCCTTTATCTTTTCATTTGAGAATAGCCCCACTACATTTCCAGGCCGGATGTCAATGTTGTAGAAGGTGAATAAACCTGGATTATAATGTGTCTTGGTTTTTTAGCCCGCTCGGCTAAGTTGCCCACCGGGCTATATATTTTGCGTGCGTTAATTTCTTCTTCTTTATTTATTTTTTTAATATGAGCAAAGCTATCTCAGTATCTGCTGGACCGATTTTTTCACCAAATGGAAGGTATTTGCGTGAATTTTCTCGATCAGGTCCAGTTTTTCCGATTTCTCAAGGGACATTGCCATGGCAACCAATTTTGTGGCAAAATTACCTACCCCCTACACTTATTGCTCTGTCATTCCGAAACGGAATGGGATATTGCCTAGCGGTATGCGCATTAATAGCTCCACTAATCGCTCTAAATCATGTGAAAAGATGGTGAAAATTGGTTCAGTAGTTTTTGAGTTAACGTGGGGAGAAAATGAAAATTGTGCTGCGACTCGGCCGAAATTGGCCTATATTGCCAAATATCTCGACAACTACTGAACCAGTGTTTACCAATATTTCAGCATTGGTAGAAGTATATATGCAGATTATAAAACTGACATAAGTTTTGCAGTAGTCCTAGGGACGTTGTTATGGTAACCAATTAATTTTAGATGATTTTTGCAGACGTCAAAATTGATCGTCTTCGCTCTTGGCTCTCGTGTTCTGAAACGAAATGCACTATTGTCTTGCGGATGTTTGCGTTAATAGCACCACTGATTGCTCTACATCATGTAAAATATGGTGACTATCGGTTCAGTAGTTTTTGAGTTAACGTGGGGGAGAAAATGAAAATTGTGCTGCGACTCGGTCAAAATTGGACGATTTTCGTTCATTTGGCTTACTGGCGTTCTGAAATGGATTGGAATATCACAATTTTGATTTCAGCGGGTTAATTGGCAATCATTTCTGTATATCTTGTGAAAATTTGGTCAGATTCGGATTAGTCACCCCGGAATTTTAGGCGAAAAAATTTTTACGGCCAGAGTCGATAATTGTTATCACCCTTAGTTCACCTATTTTTGGTATGGGATGGAGCAGGTAGGCACTCAGGTGATCAGTAAGTCAGTGTTTTTCACAAGTATTCGCTACGGGGCGACACTACGGCGCTGAGCGGGCTATACGCTAGGCTTTGCCATGCATTTTCTAGTTTATATTGTATTTTCTGTTTGATGATTTTATTTTGTCAACTCAGTTTAGTAGTGAACGGTTTACTTTTGTGTTAGCCTAGATTTATTACATTGTTATGATTTTTTCTTCCAGCTTTAATATTGATTTTCTCAGTACTAGCCAAGAGATTGGCTGGGAAGAGCATCTCTGATATGACCTGTTTAGTGTCGAGTGGAACGTTAAACCTTGGCTCAGTCATCAATGCTCTGCTTTGTTCTGTGCATGTATGTATGACAGTGACTGAGTCGAAGTTGGAGCTGCACAAATGTCCATTGTGTGGGAAGACCGCTGCTGACGTCAAGGAGCTCATGGTAAGACAGAGAGAGAGACACAGTGTATTATCCGTGAGTCATTGTTGAACAGCAACACGTGATGTTGTCAGTTTGAGTTATGAGTGGTATTCAATTATTGAATCTGGATTCAGAATCACAGTGAAATCAGTTTCAGATGCATAAATCTAAGAGATTTTTTCACTGAATCTGAACGAGTTCAACTGTTGATCCCAAACCGGATTCAGTTAAACAGATAGACCCATATTGTTCTCTGCTATTGTATTAAACAGAATCGTGCGATGTTGTCAGTGAGAGTCGGTAGATCGTGATTTTCTCCGGTTGGACTCGAGTGTTTGGAGCTCCGTTCGTTGCTTGATCGAGTGACAGGAAAGACTGTTGGCTTGTAGAACACTTGCTCCTCTTGTTTTCACAGAGACTTGGTCCAACATGGCCAAGTTTGACGTGGGGAGACTTGATCCAACCTGGTCGTCTGTGACCGGGAAATCCAATTAAACAAAGCCTGTGCAGCATGTTGTCTGTGTCTGGTCGTTTCACTGCTGTACAGTCTGAGCAGTGAATTGCAATCATGCGGTTCACACATATTTTCAAAAAATGTGTTGTTCTTGTATTTTTCCTTGTCGCTGTGGGCCCTTTTGAGGTTGGGGTTGGGGCCCCAGTTCATTGAACTTCATATAGCTACGCCATTTGGTGTGGGTAGGTCGGCATATTGGCAAGTCCCCACTGTACCAGGTATGTCATTGATGTGACATTACAGCGTCTTGAAAGATCTACCTGTCCACGATGTAGTACTGTAACATGTCTCCAGTCCGGCTCGACACTTACTGCATTTAGTGCTTCGACACTGTTGTTGGTTTGATGCCAGTTAAATCAGCAAATACATTGTTAAAAGCTGAGTGATGAGGTGCTAGCATGATTGTCTGTCTGGAACAAGGTGCAGTTGTGTAGTTCATTGTGATCCAGAATGGTTTACCTGTCTGCTGCTGGCTTACCTGAGTTGTGCTGGAAACGAGGCCGTTAACTGAGTATTGTTGTTTTGATATTTCCTCATCATTACTATTACTGTTCTAGTATTGTTATAATTTGTAAACCCTCAAGCACAAATCTGCAGGTATTCAATTCATTAGGAGTGGAATTAATGAAGTGAGGAATGAGAGATTGTTGGTGAACATTGCAGGTGCATTTGACGAGCCATGCGGAACGACGATCATTTGTGTGTGATCGTTGCGATGCAGGATTCACCTCTCAGCACAGTCTCAACCAACACCTTCAACTACACTTACAGGTGCCTAGCAACAGCCGCCCGGCTACCTCGACTCATGTAGATGGACGATGTGTATTATTCTAGATGTAGACAGCCAGTGTTTATTGTTCTAGATGCCCATCGTGTGTCCCAATAAGCAGTGTCAAGTACGTAAATGGCTCAAGCTTTATCGGTTCGATTGTTGATGATTTATTACTAACTTTTTTGTATAGTATGTTGTGAACGTGTCAACCAGTGGAGTTTGAGCCTCACCATGCATGCATGTGCTAATAACCGACAGTTACGGCATGCTTGTTGCCTCGTGGTGATTACACACTGCATACAGCGTGATAATGCCGATTTTGAGTGAGTCAGCATCACATAGTCCATCGGTGTTAGCAGATATACTGGTATTTTGTGTTATAGTATCTTTGTGTTCCTGTATTTCTATGTCTGATGAATGGTTGCTTTTGTTGTGTTTAGAGTTATTTTCCTATTTTCCTCACTACGGGCTGAGATTCAGCGTTCAGTGCTTTGACGCTGTTGGTTGGGTGACAGGAAGGGCATCTGGCCTGTGAAAGAGTGATTTTACACAACAGTATTCCTCCTGCGATCATAATGATAGTGATGGCAAGGACATTGGTGACTTCCTATTGGTGAGACAGTGACAGTTGTCTGTTGCAGGTTTCATCACAGACGCATGCTGCCGACGTCCTCGGTGAACATGGCAACAGCTGACATCATCATCAACGACGCTGTCCCCACACGCCAGCAGAACGACATTCACGACTACACCCACACGGGCCGCCGGGTGTGTGAACACAACACTGGACTGGAATGGAACTCAGTGTCTGTCTGCAGTCAACAGTTACAGTCAGCTGTCCACCGACGTGGCAAGTCGAGGAAGTCGGCGGGAGTGAAAAACTGCATGTGTCGACTATGTTACGTTGTGCTACCCAGTCATTGTCAACTCAGTTTGCTGTCAATGCCCAGCCGGCCACTCACATGGAAAATGGGAGTTTTGTTTGGCAAAACATGTGGTCCAATTTGTGTGACTGTTGTCGGGCAGTAAGTGGAAAGTTATTGCATATTATATAAGTGACTGCGACAGCAAAAATGAGTTGGTTTGAGAGGCGTGACTGGCTTGAATTTGTTTTTAAAAACACATCTGTATCGCATCTGAGGTAGTAACGGGTATTTCTTATCTGTCGATGTAAAGCAATTTTTGGCCTCCATCAGTCTGTTCATTCATTTGTTTCGAGTTTTTGTGTATGTATGGATCATGACCCTAGCTTGCCGGGGATTGAATGGCAGGGTCATAGGTCAAGGTCAAGGCTTTGGGTTAGAGTTGAGTATTGACTGGCGATGGCGCGGCTGAGGCTTGCGACAGCGACGGCCCAGCACACATGGGCGTTGTCGTACGTGGTCGGTCAAGCCTCAATCCTCGATCAAGGACAGGTTTTTTGTTCACTACGTACTCAAGGAAATGTTTTGAATTTCATGCTTGAATCTGAGTGAAGATAGACAGTGGTATCATCTAGTGGTGGATAATGTTCTCTCAGCTTGAATCACTAGAGGGCGCCACTGAATGTCAGTTATCAGCTTGTGAAAATGCTGACAAGTCTGCAGATAACTCAATAGATTTATCAAAGTTGTTTGAGAGTAAAACGACTGATGACGTGACAAATTCATTTTTTAGTGTGACATGCCATATTAGCATGTCACGCTTATGCTGCAATCGCGAAGTCTGTCCGTCTGGCTGTCTGTAACATTGGTTGATTGTGAACACCTAGTGCGACAAAAAGTGGATATCAGCATATGACTGGTAAGGTCGGTGTCTTGGCTACCTGCACGCCAAAGCTGACTCGGATTGTGTTACCGTGATCAGGGGTATGGAAAATGTGCAGTTTGCATTTTGGCAGCATCCATTGGCTCACGTCAGTGTCGCGCTATCTCAGCATTTGCTTGTTCCTAGTCGGATATTTCTGCGGTTTATGTACATAGTTCATTTATATGGAGAACGGCCAGTTTGTCAGCTGGTATTTGAAGACTGTGAATGATTGTAACGTTGTGTGCATAATTTCACTGGTTTAGCAGTGATTGTTGTGTGCATCTTGTGTCTGATATCTTGACAACATCTCAATACGTCGTCATCTTGTTATTATCGACTAACGACATCTCTGCAGTCAGCTGACATTCTGCTGCTGTCGCTAGACTGTTGCATGTTTTATCCACTGGATTTATCTCAGTGCCAGATTACAAATGTGTGCCCTTTTAATCCAAATGTGGGGCCGCAGCTCACCCTGGCAGTGGCACTTACTTCCTCTCTCTTTCACTTTTTGCTGTTTCATATTGCCCCATTGTGACTCCCTGCAAAATATTCTGGGAATGTGGGGTCGCTAAATTTGTGGGTCCGGTTTATCTAGGGGATCGGTCCCCCTAGAATGACCCGTGGATTTTCACAAATTTGGCGAGAAAGTATAGGGCCCGTCAGTAAATAAAGAATATTTATCCCAGATCGAGCTTTACTCGATGTTTGGTGAACTTCCGGTGTTGAGCAATACGGTTCTAATCATAACAGTTTGCGTGAAAGTTGCAAATTCTACATTTTTAGTCACAAATAAAAGGACAAAGTGGGCTGAGTTATCGAGGTATTATTTATACTATTGTTTTGTAAGGTAATTTTAGATTGTTGAAGACTAACCGTAACATGATGCATTAAATGTTGCATTGACGCCTGTACTAAGCTTACCGTCTTTCACCGGAAACAGAAATAACATACGAGATATTCTCATATAACTGATGCGCCCTATTGAATCAGTGGCCACCGGTCCCCTCCCCCTTGACTGCTGTGGTTTTCTGCTTGAGTAGTGTTGAAAAATATGTGGTATGTTTGGACCCTGTAGGACAAATAACTTCACGCTACGCTTCCCTGTTCTGCCACATAGTCTGAACTGTTCTAAATTTGGTCGCATGACATTTTAAGTATTTTAATGGATTTTCAATGTTTAAGCAGTACAGTTGCTTGTGAGTGAGAGAGAGGCTTAAAGCCTTGTTCTGTTATCATTATTTATACCGATGCAGTTTGCCTAAATACCATTTCATATATTCACTTGTTGTAATTCTGTTTTTTGCTGCTGCAGAGAATTTATGTGACAATTTTCTTATGAACAAATGTTTGGAATTTGTACAATGGACATCAACATTTCTTACTGTTTCACGTTTATTTCTGTTTTTCGAATGTGAACGAATGTTTGTCTCGTTAAGTGTGATAGACGTTTTGATGCACATACAGTGGACTGTGGATGCATTAACTGATTGTCAAGCGTTATTTCTGATGACATTTCACAGCTTGAATTTCCCAGTAGACGAGGGACATTGACTTTGCATCAGAACATTGAGCTTGATGTGTGAAAATTATAAAAAAGACTTTGAAAACTTGAAAATTAACAAAGCTTTGTAATGATGACCTCTACAAAATTATATTAAGTGAATTTTAATAAATCCATTAAAAGTTCCTGCACTAGTACATGTACATTTTTATTATAGAATATTTCTCTCCTTTGTCCCCATACATTTAATTTCTGATTAAATGGGTAAAAATAAACCAACAAATAATTTGTGACCATATTCCTAAGGAAGGTTAGAGAAAAATTGCAATTCAGTCTAATTGGGCACTTATTGGGATACAGCTTTGAGTTGTTTTCTAATAACAGTGCAGTAAATTTTCAGTGTAGGTAATATTATTACATTACTGTGTGAATAAGTGGGTATATATTTGCATACACTATATTTTCTCATTAAATATGACACTTAAGGAATCAAAATTACCTATAGATGTAAAAATGGCAATAGATTTCAGTAGCTTTTTGTAAATTTCATATTTCATTCTCAGAATATAATCATTTACGTTACAGCTGTTCATGAATTCGTGTGTTTCTGTACATTTAACAGCTACTGATAACACGTTCCATCAGTAAAATACACTGATATCGAATTATTAATTGCTTAATGCATATTGTTAGCAGTTCTTATATACCTCAACCAACGAAATCCTCTGTTTACTTCACCCTGTGTTGTTTTGTCTGTCGCATAGCAGGGGCTGTTCTATAGCACCTGCAGTTTGGAGAGGCCAGTGGGGGGCATGGGTCTCCAAAGAAGGGCCAGTCACCGGAAAAATTTTGTCGGTTATATGTACAAATATGCAGTTTTGACATAAAACTAGCATACAATCACTAATTTTTCATCCCATTTATCCAAATGCAGTTACCAGCAATTTCATTTGGGCAGGGGGCAGACCTGGCAGTCCGCCCCTGTCGCATAGTTAAGGGTGACTTGAGTAATATTTGGATGATATGGTCTCGAGATAAGAATCAGTGAATTAGAATCACAACCAGGCAATCAATAGTTAGCAGACTTCACCACGGGTGTAGCATTCTGATGAACAATACCAATCAATCACAGTGCACTGTAGTTGGTACCGCCACCTGGCAAACTTCTGGAAATATAGCATCGTGCTTGTTAATTCTGGCCCCATGGCTCGAACATATCCATACAATTGAGGCTCTGTTGGCAGAGGGCGCGTCGCCGCGACGCGCTTGTCAGTAGAAATTCTGCAACTACAAAACATCTCACTTGAAAACCTATTGTGTGGCATTATTTGCGTGATTCTACGTTTAGCCATTTTGATACAATACCAGAATGTGACAGACTACACACAGACAGACGGACAGACACACGACGACGGCATATACCACACTTAGCATAGCGTTGCGCGGTAAAAATCGACCATATTGCACGGCCCACCAATTATAATTACCACTGCAGGCAACGAGCAACGGTCGATAGCAAAATGTACGGTTATTATCACATATTTGAACGATAATGCTCAAACTCCACTTAATCGACTTGTTGTCTATATGTTATACAGCCAACTTTGCACCACATACGGTGACAAGTCGAATCCATGGAGCTTTGGCCTATTATAAGCGCCGTACGTGCGATCAGCAGTAGTCGGTCGGCGGCAAATTGTTTATCGCAGCTAACGGCGCGCGCCTAGGTGCAGTGGAGAATTTTTCTAAGTCCACAGTGCCCATACAAAATGGGTCACGTGAGCAAAAGCACGCCCCTTTTTGGGGTGGTTTGTTATCCCTTTGGCAAGACTTGATATAGACTCCCTATGTAGAAAATTTGAGAGATCTAGCTTCAGCCATTCCTGAGATATGGATGGGGCACCCAAAAATTAAAACGTGTCACGTGACGTAATCATGCCCCTTTCAGCGACGGTTTGTGGTCCATCGCCCGGGACTAGCTACGATCAACCTGTACACAAAATATGAAGTCTCTAGGTTTACTCACTACGAAGATATGAAAGGCGACGAAAAATGCAAAAATTGGGGTGTTTTGGGGGGTTAGGGGTCACACAAGGTCATCGGAAACATCGCCATTTGATAGAGCGCATATGACTTTCTATTCAACTTTAATAGAAACTATACGTC
>Ga0209782_1000582_pt1 | contig 16584 bp, 10 predicted proteins | sample WorMetmaBAHAMAS1_FD_187390 | JGI IMG/M metagenome (GOLD analysis project Ga0209782, IMG submission 187390) | Marine gutless worms symbiont microbial communities from Max Planck institute for Marine Microbiology, Germany - Inanidrilus... | ecosystem: Host-associated > Annelida > Digestive system...
GTCCAAATGTGACTGTTGGTTTGTGTTTCTGTTTAGCTTTCTTTGTATTTTATTTGCCGTTTTAACTGCACTGTGTCTCAAGAAAAAAGATCCACGACATTTTTAGCTGTAACCTCAAGCGTGCATTATTTGATTTTCTTAATTTTTGGTAAAAGCATTACTGATAGATGGAGCTGGTATATTTTCCTGCCTCACCTGAAACACGGACGATTGTGGTTGATTGTAGCTGTAATGCGAAGTCTGTCTGTGCTACAAGAGGTTTTTGTTCCTCACGTTGCTTCAATCATTACTCAACTCACTCAGAAGTTGATGCTTGTTAGCAAGGTAAATCTAACGACAGTACCATTGGTTTTTCACCACTGCAAGTTATTGTATATCTGCACATTGCACATTTCCATGTGTAAAGTGGGACAGAAAGACACTGAGAGTCACAGTGATGCCGAATATCTCGTGTAGCGATGATGTTTATGATGTTAATGTGATCTTCAGTGACCTGTTGTTACATATTTACTGCTGTTGAAAGAGTTTGAAATGTGATCAGTATTTTGTTTCAGTTTAGAGTATACTGGAATCTTTGGCGAGTAGTCATAAAGTTTTTTTGTACCACCATGTGTCACATTTTTCCAGAGTTACCAACCGTCCCGGTTTTTGTAGTATTTGTCATATTTATGTCACACCCACTCTTCCAAAGTCGGACTTATGATTTGCTGCTTTTTCCTTCCATGAGTTTGATCTGCATATATGATTGATTTTCAGTTCTGATTTGTACCACTATGAGTCACATTCTGAAACTGAGTGTACTGTTTCCATTGGCAACCCAACGCAGGAATCTCTATGTGTTTGAGTGTATATTTCTAGTTCATAATTCATGAGTTACTGTTTATGGTCTGATTATATTATTTAATCTGTAAGGCACGATATAGTTATTTTTGTGTAAAAGTGCCGTTAAACCACAACCAACCAACATCTTCATGTCATGAATAATGGTTATTTACACAGACAAAATGACCAGTGTTGAAACTGTAACAATGGTTAATGTGCATTAAGTTATTACAGTGCTTTGAAGCAGAGTTTGTGGTAAAATGTCTTGTCATGAGAGAATAACATTGTACACTGTGTCTTCAGTATGGAATTAAATGTATTGATTTCAGCGGGACATTTCAGCCGATTTGATTCTGCTTACCACCAAAAACAGTGTGCCAGTCATTGTTTTAAATAGTTAATAAATTTGTCACATTGATTGTGTATTGTCGTTTAAGAATCCAAGCAAGCCACACTTCAATCATTTTCTCTTTGAGTCAGTCTGCATAGTCATCAGTACAACGTGTAAACTGAATCCTACTGCCATCTCAACTTTTGAAGACGGCTTGTTTCCTCCATTCCAGACTATACTACAGCAAGATGTCCAGGGTACTGCAATGCATGTTTTTTTTCTGTTTAAACTGAACTGTAGTTAATGCTGTTACTACACTGGCTGCATCCATAGCAGTAAGCACATACAACACTGTTCTGTTGTCCATCTGTCTGTCTGCTTGTTCTATTTTTGTCTAATGTTAATGTTTCTGTGCCACTACAGCAGCATCACTGCAACGTTGTGCATAGGCTAACGCCCCTGCTGCATTGTATTAATTGTAACTTGTCATAGACGATAGCAGGCACCAAAACTGTGATGTTTGCCAGCTGCCACCATATGGCCAGCATGCATTTCAGCCCTTCTGTTCAAGGGCCAATATACTTGACATTCATTGTTCGTGTTTCATGCTTTAAAACCATTGGCATCACAGATCGCATCTAGTTTGTCCAAAATCTATCAGCATTCAGTGGTCTTAACTTGTGGTGTAAGTGGAAATGCAGGCTTGTTAAACCAAAGCCTGATGTGTGTCATTTATTGTTCTTTTTTTAAGTTTTACCCAAGAACATTACTGTCATACAAATGCTGTATGTTTCGTATGGTAGCAATGATCATGTGAAACTAATATGTGTCTTTTGTTTGTCATCATTAAATGACAATGGAACCATCTATCTGTCATGTGTTAATGCACGTTAGAGTTGTGCTGTTTAGTATTGGTTTGTTGACAAATAGTTGATTGACTAGGAAGGTTAATTATGTCCCAAGACGTGTGTGGGACCGCTGATAGAAATAAACATACCAGTTATGACCCAGTATATTTATGTCAGATCGTGCTAGAGGTGTGCGTTTGTTGTTTATAATGGCAGAGTTCATACCATACGTGTTTCAAGTGTTGGCACTGATGCTGGAGATGCATTCTGACAATGCTGTCTCGCCTCCGTATTTGGCATTGTTCCCACACTTGCTGCTGCCGGCTTTGTGGTCGCGAGATGGTAACATCCCGCCACTTGTCCGACTGCTGCAGGCTTACATCAGTCGTGGCATTCGGCAGATTGAGGCTGATAAGCTGGTAAGCCTTTGTCACTACTGTTTCTGTAAAAAGAATCCTAACTACTGTTCTTTAAATTCCGAAACTGGTTAATTATTCTTTCTTGTGTTTTCTCCGTTGCTTGTTATCAATTAAGCTTGTCACTTTATATACAGAGTGGGCCAATGAAAACTATATACACGGTGATTCATAATTACGGGAACCCTAGGTTTTTATTGTATAGCTTTTGAAGAAACAGACTCAAAGTGATAAAATTTAGCACATATGTCTAGTAGTCAGTACTGTTCCGTTAGCAAAACACATTACTGACGCAATGTATGTTTAAAGTGTCCGCCTTTAGCTTTAATGCATGCACGAAGACGTGTGCGCCACTGTCTGACTGCTTTATAAATAATGCGCTGATCCATTTTGTTCCAAGCTGTCAGGATACGTGCACGCAGTTTGTCAATGTCCTTGATCCGCTTCTTGTAGACCTTCTCCTGCATTACTGACCACACTTTGTAGTCGACCGGATTTACATCCAGGCCCTAGGAGGAATGAAATCTGGGGTCTCCATTTTAGCAGCTCAACTGTCTCACGAGCCCTATGACGTGACATCATGTTACCGAATATTGCGCGGTAACGTAACGTAACGTGGATAAATTCAGCACCGTTTCACACAGCATTATCTCAGGCTTAACCATGCCAAGTTTTAGCCACAAATGTGACCAAGCAACTAAGATATTCCACTTTTTATACGGGTTCCCGTAATTAAGAATCACCGTGTATATTTCCAATACACTAACTTTGATGCAGCATTTTAAGATAAAATAAAATGGTTTGCAGGCTACAATTATTTGACATTATTATACAAAATTTAATTTTTAACAAGATGCTGCACCATCTCATTAGTCACAGCACACAGTTGCCTGTATGAAAGCAAATGTGATGAATTTTTGCTGAACCCAACACCTAGTTGTGAATATGTGATCTCCATATATGTATAACAACACCTTTGTTCAGGACTACTCAGGTAAAAGTAACACCAATCTTGATTTTACTGAAGCAAGAGACCGTGAGTGACAGTGGCGTCAGCTGGACCATATGCAAGTCTGCACCTCGCTCCAGATAGCAGATAACCACATGAGCACCTCACCACTCAGTTTTTTTATAGGCCGGATGCTCTCTCACTGCTACCCAGCCAGCAGCGTCAACGCACTGAAGGAACACTTCCATGATACCTCCGTATAGTTAAAGGTATTCTCAGTTGTTATCAGTGTATCAGTGAATTGTGTGAAAAGACTAGAAAACCGCCCTCGATTGAGGATTGAAGTCCCAGTGACCGTGTTTCAAACTGAGATCTTGACCTTGACCTCTGACCTTGAATTTCAATTGCTTGAAAGCTACAGTCGTGACCCATACACATGCAAAAGGTTAGAACCAAAGGTCACTCGGTTCAGAAGCTCAGAGTTTAAACGGATGGATGGATGGAAACAATTGCATTACCTCATATGCTAATGCGGTCGTGCGGTCGGTAAACTGGTCTTCAAATCAACCAGTTACGTTTCAAGTGACAAATAACACTGCACCTACTCAAATCATCAGTAAATATACAAAATTGCTGCAAAAAAAATTGTCATGTAAATTAAGAGATGTGACTGAACAGTGAATGTTTATAATAGCACACTGAATAGTGAATGTTGTATATTTGTAGTAGCAGATAGGCCTATGTAGGTCATACATTTACATAATTAAAACTTGTATCTGTTGTGTTTGATTTCCAGCCTGGAATTCTGGGAATTTTTCAAAAGCTGCTAGCTTCAAAAGTGAATGACCATCATGGTTTTAGCCTCATCAACTGCTTATTTATGCATGCACCGAGGTATTCTGCCTTGTCATTTTTATGTTTTGAATTGGATGCTTATGAATGGGTGTTCACTATATGTTTAAAATTGGATACACACACACTTTTTGAGTTGCTGCTTTTTGTGGCAAATTTATGAAGACCTGCTGATGATACATATGCATCGTCAGCGATAAAAAATCATGCTACTTTATTTTAGAAAACTCCGCATTTTTGGTGGATTTTTGGCTTTGTACCAATGAATGCAGGAAGGAATGCAGTATACTACATAATGGCTTGATGACATCATAGCTGGGTCATACCACACAAGCCAAGAAACACCCATCTCCATTTGTCATGTCACCTCGTCAACAACTGTCTGCTGTACGCCAGATGAGATCGCACGCAGACACTGCTGCAGTTGATCTTTCAAATGTTTCAAGAATCATTTAAAGTTGTCTTCTTCTATTCTTTTCTTGCAAATTCCTTTTTTCACCAATCTGTTAGCTCCAAAACCTTTAAACACCTACAGATTTAATAAATAAAATACAATTCTCTTTGCACAGATCCGTTTCATTGATCAGTGTCAAAGGCTGTGACTGTCAAAGTAATTGGTACCCAGTTTTATCAAAACTCATCAGTTCCCTACCTGAAGACTGAATTCTCTTTGTAGATTTACTTTACCAAAAATTATTAATATTTACTAATATTTATGGAAGTTATTTGAAAATAGAACATGGGGTCCAGTTTTCTTAACCACAATATATATGTGGAGTTGCTTAGTTCGGGAAGAGTCAGTCTGGGTAGGAACTATTGGTTTGATTTTGGGAGTGACCTAGTCTGATCTAGGTGCAGGACTTATTCACGGACACACATCAGCAACAGTACGATGTATTAACATTCACCAGTCAGCAGTTTTAACCTTTTGAGTTGACCTTTTGATGTGTATGTTGACTCAACTGTGCATTGTTGTTTGTTGTTTTCATTTGAATAATTAGTTTAATACTGTGTGGTTTAGTGACATGCTGGCACAGTACATTCAGCAGATATTTATTCTGATGTTCCAACGACTGCAGAGTTCAAAGACTACAAAGTGTGTCAAATGTAAGTTACGTCTCGGCTTTTCCAGCATGTCCAGTTCACATCAGTATTAAGTTATAAATTCTTCATTCTCGCCATGTTTGTTTACAGATTACAGCTTGTCGAGCAGAATCGCAGCCTGAAAACCGCTAGTACACATAACGAGCAGCTAGTCCTGGTGGCTGGGATACATCTGACGCTCTAGCGCTTGATCTGCTAGGTCTAGCACCTTTACTGCCAGACACGCCCTATATTTATTTGCGTTTAGCACCTCAAACTTATTTTTAAGTCCGTCCCCAAACTACTATCCACTGTCACCAGCAAGTTATTGATTACCTTCAGTAAGTGATTTATGTGTGTGTAAGTGTGATAACCCCAACATTGTACATGAATTGTTATTATTTATGATATTGGTAAACTTCAAGACAAAAAAATCATTCAGTTGGATTTGGGGATCATTTGTTTATTGAAGCCAGGCTTCCTTTCTCCATTGCCTGTTCACAATGTGTGAAATGGCAGTGCACTGTTTTGTGAGCATGATAACTTTGACTACTTACGTGATGGATTGAATTTGATACGGTGTTACATTTTCACATGGCAGAATAATAATTCTCAGTTTGGGTTTGAACTAATCTATTTGGTTGCTTTCTAGCTGGTTATATCAATTGTGTAATTCATATGACACATACGCACACCTGCGATGCCGTCTTTTTATGCTCATTATACAGGACAACCCATGTTGGGATATTTTGTTGTAGCAAAGTTTTATGGCCCATATGCTCGTGCTGATGGCGTGTAATGCTTTTGTAGGATTAGGAATACATATGAACTCTTCTTGCCAGTGCTGCTGTACCAGAATGTGTCATGTATCCTGTATAAGCTTTACAACACGGCCGTTAGAAATTATGCGAAGCAGTTTCACTACAGCTGTATTATTTGATGTGTGATGTTGAAGGTTTGCTAGTCTTTCTCTGTATATATGCCATAAAGTATGGTGCGCCATCGCTGATAGATGTTGTGGACAAAGTCCAAGCCAAGTCAGTGTTTGCATTTTCTATTGTTTTTTCTATTTGTAGTGCAGTAACGAACATTTAGTGATAATCTGCAGTTTAGATGAATTATGATTACAAACAGTTGTCAAAATTTTCATTAGTACTGGTAACTAATATATTGACTTACTGTTTGGCATATGCCCTTCTAGTATACTAATAAACATCATCTGTTCAGAGATGATTGTCTGGAGTGTAAGGAGCATTGCATCACAGTAACTGAACTGGACTGGGTGTGAGAAAAATCAGGTCCAGTTTATTTCAGGTAGTGCAATGTGAACAAGGCTTAAGGGGGAAGTTTGTCGGAACTGTTTTGTGCTGCACTGCATACCACAGTTATAGTTGTAGATGTGTATACACGTAAATGCAGTAATTGTTGTTGCTGTATAGTTTTCGTTTTGTGAGTTTTTGCATCTTCTTTTATGACCAGTTTCATATGCTATTCTGATAGTTTCTAGTGTGTCATATTTGTACACTGTGTTCCAATATAAACTGGACCTTAATATAAATTGCTACACAACCGTGAGTGATGACGGTTACTGAGACATGTTATGACATCACTAGTAAGTAAGTAAGTAGCCTATTAATGTTTAACATTTTTTGCTAAATTTTGTAATAAATAAGCACTTAGACAGTCATCAGTGTGTTCAGCATGTACACGTTTGCTACCAACATTGTTGCTATATATTATATTGGTGCTTGAAATGCAATACTTTATGGTCTATTTTTGCAAGTTACAGTAACTACACAAATGATACGTGAGAAAAGCAGTCTGCATAATATTTTGTTGCAAATTTAGTAAGCTATATTTCTGTCAAATATCATCAATATTGGTCAAAATTTGAAAAAGTTATTGCAAAAATACAGGGGTCCAGTTTTTAGTGGACACAGTATATATTTTATGTTACAGATGTATTGATAATTAAGTTTCGTTATTTATTTAGTGCAATGGATTGCTTAGTAAAACTTATCCCTAACATTATCTGATAAACTGTTAATTGAAGTATTAAACACTGCTTACCCACTAGTGCACTTAAAGTCTACACTGTGTCTCAAAAAAAGTATACCACCCAACCAGCAATGATAATTTTAACCTAAGTTGTCCGATTCCAGTAATTTTTGGAACAAATATTACTGAGAGAATATGCCACCAAAAGGTGGTCTATCTTCCCACCTCACCTGTTTAATGTACATACCTTACCTTGGGAAACTTGAGGAACCTGAAAATCAGTCAGCAGTAAAAGAACATCTTGTTGAGAATAAACCAAGTTATTTACACTTTATTTGTCCATGATTCTTTTTTGGTCTTATGAGAAGCTCACAGTAAGTGTCCAAAATGTTGTTTAGCTGCACACACGCATGCACGATGTAACGTCGTTTTGTCCACTTTTTGATGGCTGCATCAATAGCATTCTGCTGCTGACTGCCAGATATTAACAAGTCATTGCGTTAGCTCATTGATGCAATGAACTTATTCCTGTTCATTCTAAGCCAGAAATTGCATGATAAATATGTAAAATAAGGCTATTAAGCATAATAAAGTTTTCCTCTTAATTACAGTTTCACATTTAACTTTCTAGCATTGGGTGTGTGCAATTTGAGGCTGAGTTTATGATCTTTAGGTATTTAAAGTTTCATAGTGTAAGGTAAGCAAATTAAACAGGTGAGGTGGGAAATTAAACCACCATTCGATGGCATATTCACTCACTAATATTTATACCAAAACTTATTGGAATCTGACAATTATTGTTAAAATTATTGTTGGTGGTTGGGACAGTGTGTAGATTACAGTGAAACAGAAAACAACATACAGTATATGTTCAATGCAGATATTAATTAATGTATCCATATCATCCGTCAGTGGATCATAGGAACCACAAAATTAATATGCCAAATGTTTGCAGAGTACTCATTCTTTCCTGGTGCAGAGTATTTGGTACTCTGTACAGTTTATTAGTGTTGATTAATTTGTGTAAAACCGCTACTTTCAGTGTGATTCACTATGTTTTGTGCTATAGAATGTTTGGAATGGTAGTGGAAAAGTTGCTCATGGCAGACCTTCAGAAAGTTTCTGGCAACATCGATCGGAAAATCTGTGCTGTTGGTGTCACAAAAATACTGACCGAAGCTCCAGCAATGCTGCAGGCCGACTATGTTAAACTATGGTTAGTTGATTGATTATACATACTTTGTGGCATATAATGCCAAAAACCTAAATTCAATCTAAATCATAATTGATCTTTTAGAAGCTACAGTTTCGTTTGTTTAGCATCACGTGATTGGAGCCAAATACCACTTTCATAAGGTTGGCAGCAAGCAACAATGGATTCGTCTCTAGAAGCCTTTGACCATTTATATCCATTAAAGTTTTGCCAGTGACTTTTACACCTACGGCACCTGTGATGATAGCTGCTGCTGTTTCAGTTTATATATATATATTTTTTTTTCATTTTTTCATTTACTTTACTTCAATAATTAATCTCTATTAAATCTTTAATATTTACAATATGTAGTCTTTACCTTAAAGGCGCGATATGACCTAAATTGTGTTAACAGTGCCGTTAAGCTCCAACCAACCAACCAACCGTTTCAGTTTGCATTGCAATATTGTAATGTCGGTTGTTGAAAATATATGAAATAATATGCTAAAACTTAACATTGTGTAGCAGTGCATAATACCTATTAGCCTAACTGTTATTGCTGTTGTCTGCGTGTTGTCATACAAAACTCTAAGTTAGAACTGTCATGTTGGTTTGTTACCAGGCCGCAGCTCTTGCAAGTGTTGATTGGTCTGTTTGAATTGCCTCAGGACACAACAGCGACATCTGATGATATTCCTCTTATTGACCCCGATGCTGATAATGCTGGTGATGTATACAATACACTGACCCTTTCATGCCTTATCTGTTTTTTAGATCGAGAAAGAATGATGTACAAATATAGCTTAATTTAGGTTTCAGCCTTTTATGCGTTTTTCACTGTTAGCTTAGCAGTTTTGTTGTTATATTTCTTGTTTTTTCAAGTTTAGTTTTCAATACTAAGCCTCAAGTTTGGCTGGAAAGAACAGCTCCGATACGACTTATTTTGTGTCGAGTGTGACCATAGAACAACTCAGATCAGTCGGTTTTAGCATATAGCAGCTGTTGCAAACCTGTGGTAGATCGATATTCTTGAGATTCACAATTTGTTGATTTCCACTGAACACTGCGTATTGTAGGTTTTCAAGCGGCGTATTCTCAGCTGGTGTTCGCTGGCAAGGTAGAACTAGATCCTTGTGCTGATGTACAAGACGTTAAGACTTTACTAGCCAAATCACTTGCAGCATTGTCGGCTACCCAGCCAGATGTAAGCAGATGTAGTTGTCATTTTTTTTGAATGTAAGCAAATGAAATCTAGTATTGTGCATGGTAAATTACGTGATAATGCTACAATTACCAATTTTTCCATACCTCTCCCCTTTTCCATCAGAAATGCCAGCAGCATCCCATCTGGCGATCCGGGTGAGGCGTTGTCAGTAAGTAGCGAAGACATCCATCTATCCAAGCATGCAAAGATATCTGGGATCCATTGCACCCTGTGACCACAATGCACAAACGTCACAGACAGACAGACAGACAGACACTGACATCGTAGCATAAGCGCGAGATGTACAGGGTGCGCCAGTAAAAAACAACCCCCTAGAAAAAATGCTGTATTTCAGTCATGGTAGTATGGATTTAAGCCAAACTTTGAGACTTTTTATGTGAGTATTCACACAAGATATCCTGCAAATTTCATTGAAATAACTGGCATAGTTTCTCAGATACATCGGTTTAAACTTTAAAGTTCATTTTTTCAAGTGAACATGCAGTTGGACATTGAATATGCATGAATAAAAAGTTAAATTTTTACAGCTTTTCATCAACAGTTAAAATGTTTTAATCATGAATATAAGATGCCTATAGCTCACTCTTTATTTAAACAGACTGTTCTCAATGTCCATTCCCACTAGTTGCAGCAACACGCGATTGAAATCTGTTGCAAAATGATACAATTGCCTTATCAATGAACTCGTGAAACAAATCATTCTCTATCGTCAACAAAATGGTCTTTTATCTCAGCATTACGTTGGCATTGCTTTGGTATGTGTCTGATAGTGTTTTAGCATAGTACCTCACACATGATAATCCATTGGCACATCCATATGGTGCATTTTCTGTTATTTTTACATCAAAATTGCAGTTTAATTACTGGTTCACTTAGAAAACTGTACTTTTAAGTTCAAATGTTTGTAAGTTTTAAATCATATCAAATGTTGTGACGAAATTTGCTGTGTATGTGGTGCGAATCCTCCTCTGTGAAAGCTGTAAATTTCGTGAAAAATTTTTTTACAGTAACTGAGATAATGAATTTTTCCTAAGGGATTATTTTTTATTGGCACACCCTGTATATATTACATCTGGCGCTAAAAACTGATGGTAGAGTGTCATTCAAGATTGAAACAGGTGAGCAATAGTTCAGTAAATCTTAAAAAAACTCTTTTGTTATACAATTACAGTGATCAGTTTTGTGGCTATGAAGAAGTAATGCTATCGAGGTTATGGCTTTTGATGTCTGGAAGGAACTGTTGCAAGATGTGAAATTTGTTGCACATGATTCTCAAATAGATTTTCGTCAGCATGTTCAGCAAGTTGAATAGTAGTTGGGTGTAGTACCTTTTCGCATCAGAATATTTTTGTTAATTATTTGTAACATATTTATAGTTTTCAACATATTTATTGCCAAATGATTTAGAATTTCGGAAATAATATTATATCCATGGCTTGAATTTTATTTTATTTGTGGGTTTGTATGCGATTTTTGCAGTTAATATGATGTTTCTTGTACTGTTTAGGTGAAGACGCTGATTACAACTGGACTGCAGGCAGAAGCTTTGACATTTCTACGGCAGTATTTACAAGCAGCTGGAATCCAGCTGTTATAGGAAACTTTTCAGTGCAATGGTCAAAGCATTTGTTACTGGCAACTTGTCTTGAATAGAGTGGTCATGAGATTGTTTGTTTGTTGAGCACTGTCATGCATATTTATCTGCTAATCATTTTCTGCACAGCTTGAAAATGCAGCAGCAGTTCATGATTTTGGCATTCAGAGATCAGTGTTATAGTTACCTTTCATTCACAACAAAAATATTGTTCAGTATTAAGAAGTGGCACATGTTACTTTAATTTCATTGAACATTTGCATCACATAATGGATAATATTATTTTTGATGTGCTGGCCTTTCAAAAAGGAGTTTATTGCAAGTGATATTTAACTACAATGGCTACTAGTGTTACATTTGTTACTTTTTTATTTTTGTGTAATTTTCTTTTCCAGAGTAACTTCACGTTGGGCCAGATCTTCAAAAGAATCTTTGTATTTTTAAAGAAGGTTTTGCATGCTAGTGCCATTTCTTCACCAAACCAACAGTAGCAAAACAATGGGTGACTATCTTTCCACTCAAAGTAAGTTTTAAAGTTGGCTTTAGACCAAAGTCTAAACTGGGCCATAAAATCCGGTTTTAGACCGTAGCTCAGATTCAGTTTGGTTTTGGACTTAGTTTAAAATGGAATTTTAGAATGAGTTTAAAACCATCATGCTAAGCACAAAACTAAAGTGAGTTAAGTTTTAGACTGAACTAAGAGACTACAGTTTAAGCACAACTGCCTATGTAAATCCATTACGCATGTTTGGTTTAAAACTGGATTGTTCCGATTAACTTTGGTCTAAAACCCAAGTTCAGTATCAACTTTGCTTTAAAACCAATTCTAAAACCAAACCTTCATCTTAAATATGGTTTTAGACTAAAGTTAAAACGAATGCATTGTCTGTTTACTTTTTATGCTATTAGGTTTTAGACAACTTTGGTGTAAAAACAACTTTAAAACTTAGTTTAGCAGAAAGATAGTCACCTAGTGACTAGAAAATGTGATTCCAGGATAAAGAGATTAGTTAGAGAATTCTTGTGCGTAAATCGCTGTACCAACCAAATGAATCTTTTCCTCGAAAAGATAGAGAACTGACCTGACCAGGCACCATCTGTGACATCAGCCAGCTGGGTCATTTACATTATAATGTTTATTACTGAAGAATGTTCATAACTTGTTAGGGCTGCTCATAATTAAGTTGTTTATAATTAGCATGTCTTCTTCAGTGAAGCAGGTTGTGATAGATTAGTATTTGTGTTCATTGCCATTACCAGTCCACAAGTGTCGGAACCGGTGAAGGATTTTTGCTGTCTGTATGTGTATGTATTTCTCAGCAAAAGTTTAAGACCACTGATTGCATTGACTAAGCTGGGCACTATATTAATCCTTAAAAAAGTGCCTCACTCTCTATTAATATTGGAATTATATTGTCAGAGATATGGTCACAGGATCATATTTTTTGCATGAAAACATAGTGAAAATATGTTTCTTTGTGGTAAAAGCATACATGTACTTAACGATGACAACAAAAAATAAGTAATGTTACACGTTTACTGCATTTGGCATTGAAATATGCCACAATCATGCCATACGAGTACGACGAACGTGTATGTGGAAACCATAGTGGGTCCTTTCACGAGACATTGGTCCTGCTTGATTGTGCACCCCCAAACGCCGTCGGACTATTTACATACGTCAAAAGACTATTTCAACAGTATCAAATCGTGAGAAAAACTAGTCATACCAACAATGCAGCTTTCTGTAAGATGTTAATGGCCTAACATCGTACTCATTTAAAACATTTAGGTCGGGTTGCACTATCCATGCAGATTGGCGTCTTCGTCTTGCGTCTAGTGGGGCGTAACTTTTAACTCATCCATACTTAATGTAAGTAGCCCCTAAATATCCGTGCATTTCAATGGAGATTTTAGGACTGCTTAAATTAAGTATGGATGGTGCGACCCGAACTTGTTCCCTAACTATAGGTGACGTCGTTGTGAACAGTATGTTATACTGGTCTACTGTTATACTGGTCTCCCTGACTTCAGATAACACTCAGATAACACCCCCTCATCTGAACCTAATCCAGACCCCTCTAGCAGGGTACATCATCTCTAAAGTAGCCGTCGCTGCCTGTCTGGTTGCATAGCTGTATGTCTATTCAATTTCAGTGTATGTTTTAGCAATAACATACAAACAGATGATGCACAGAAACCAGTTTTTATAGGCACAACTTTTCATTGTACCTATAGCAGACCCCCACCGCGGCCTTTCCCCTGGACCCCGCTGGGGGACTTAATTCTGTCACCCAGACCACCCTGCTCTACCATACACCCCCGCCTGACACTAAATTCTAGATAAAGGCCTGGTTGTGAAAGATGTCCCTCTACCTGAAAGCGCCCGGGTCAAATTTTGGTCGTAAGCTCACCGCCGCTGTATTGCGGTGCTATGCTACGCAATGCTTTGCCTCGCATACGGCAACCAATGCATCCGGCACGAATACCACGACGCGCAGTGGCGCGCGGCACCGCAAGTGCCACATGTGGTGTGAATCAACCTTAACTCGTCGATCTTACAAAGTCAGTGCAAAAGCTGTCGTCGTTTTACCCGCGCGACGCTATGATAGTGTGGATGCGCTCTATCGAACGATGACATTGCCGATGACCTTGAGTGACCCCAAACCACCCAAATTTCTACGTTTTTCGTTGCCTTTCGTGCTTAAATCCACCATCCACGGGCGACGGGACGTACCGTTTTCCGCGTACAGTAACAAGTCGGACGTGTCCGGCGACTTCCCCGTCCAGCTTGCCACGCGCTTACCTGATCGGTCGGCCGGTGATCTGCTGCGGTGTAGTGCTGTCCGTTTATCCGTGTGTCTCTGTCGTTCTCCGAAGTTTACGAGCTCGACACGCACGACTTATTGCAGACATAGACTACTCGCGAGGATACTATACGAGGAAAACTGCATGCTTCCGTGGAATTTAAGCTTATCTGGGTTGAACCAGGGAAGTCACGGAAGACATATACCTACTATCCCTGAAGAGGGCGTGCTTACGTCACGTGACCCAGTTATATTTTATGGCCCTGCAGTGGTCTTAATGTATATTTATTTCTCGAAAGTGGCCAATTTTTATACCCACCCTACCTGCATTTGTCGCCCCCACAGGGTGATCCCGTTCGAATGTCGCCGTTACCTTTGGTGTCAGAAAACGAGTCCCGGGGCTATAGTGTGGCATTTTTGCGTGATCCTCTGTTTAGCCGTTTTGATACAATACCTGAGTGTGACAGACAGACACACGACGACGTCATATACCGCGCTTCGCATAGCGTCGCACGGTAAAAACGTAAAAAGTCATGTTTTTTAATTTTGAAAAAAAAACGTAAAAACGTACGTATAGTTTCACAGGCCACTTTTTAATCACTCTGCTTTTAATACACAATGACCGAAAGTTATAGTACCAGTATGTCATTAACATCAGACGTCGTGCTCAGAAATGTGGACACAAAAAATGCAACTTAATTAAAAGTGTGTGATAAACGAAGTCTCAAATAACATCCGGGAATTTTGAAGCCAAAATTTTTATAGACATTCAGCAAATACTTGAGTAAAGTATGTTAACTCATTTTGATGGATTGAGGAATAAACTTTTGCTAACGACTTTTTAGGACTTTTTGATACGTCATTTTAAAAAAAACGTAGGCCTAAATAGTCATGTTTTTGAAATCTGAAAAACGTAAAATACGTAGCCTATTCAAGAACACTGATTGCGATGACTTGAGTGCAGGTCATTCGTCGATTGTAACGTTGTATTATATTTGTGCACCAGTTGACAAGGTTTAGACTTGACAAAACGTTAACGAGAGCCCTGCCCATCATTGTTCGCGTTCATTGACGTCATTGGTGAGTCAGTCATAGACGGACACCAGTGTGAATATATAGGACGAAAGCACTGCTGTCAGCGTGGCATTGTCTATGTCGGTGAGTAGGTCCCATGGATAATGGCACCTGCGTCCCACATATTCACCCTTATGCCCAGCCGAGCAGAGACATCTCACTAACGTGGCGATGTGCTATTTTGAACGTCTAACATGGCGTAAACGTCAAACAAAAGGAAAAAGGTTTGTGTAGCATTTTCAAAAATGGAAAACCTTGTTTTGACTCACTTTACAACAAGCATTTTTGGAATGTGACAAAAACAAAATGTAAATAACAGTGTGGTATATAATTGCATTTACATAAACCATCATTCGTTCGTTTGTTCCATCAGGGGTGGCTAGGCTGTTGGCAGCCTTGCGACGTGTCTTCCGCCAGCGCTGAGGCCTAGACCTGGCCCAATGTGCATCCCCTCTAACACTGGATCTTGTACTGTATATTTTTAAGAGCACATCTTAGCCAGCGTGTTTCTCTGGCAAGGTGACAATGATGCAGCCCTCCTATAGGACCGCTGGCACCTTCCATCTGTTATCGACGCCGGCGGCTCTTACCACACCCAGACGCCCCTAATCCGGGTGTGATGGCCTGTTGCATTTGTAAGAGGACACAGACGAGCCCTCTGCACCTGCCCGAGAATTTAATCTCATAGCATGTAGAGAGAAACCTGACTTGACATGCGGGCAGCATCAGGAGTCGAACCCATGCCGCCAAGCTAGCCAGGCCCGCTGCACTGCAGTTCAGCATATAGCCCACTGAGCCACGAGGGCAGGTCTATTACATAAACCATTATTCAACCGAAAAACCAACATTCCACATGGTCCTGTTGTTTGGTTCTCATTCGCAGTTGCAAAAATGTTAATAAGTTGGCTTCTCTGCATATTCCACTGGTTTTGATGCAATAAACAGACCGTAGGTATTAGGTATATGCTTAGGATGTAAGATTTCATGATATTTTCTCGTCGTTCGCCGAAGGAACGTTGCCATGGCAACCAATGAAAGTAGCAAAATTGGCGTTTTTCGCAGAAAAATCTTCATTGTCACGCTGCCATTCCGAAACGGACTGGAATATCGGAACGATGATGGGTAGCTTAGAAATGCACCGAACGTGGCTACATCGTGTACAAATTTGATGAGAAATTTGTTGCAGTAACTCCGGAAAACATTTGCTTATATTTGTACTTCTGTGAAAACAATTGTATAAATGGGCATATTCAGCGTATTATCTCAGAACCTGCTTAACCAATCTTGACCAAATTTTCAGCGTTGATAGACATGTGGGTGGGAATGATCAATCTGATGCTGGTTTTGAGATTGCTCAAGGGACGTTGCTATGGTAACCAATTAACTTTTTAGG
>Ga0209782_1000583_pt1 | contig 16583 bp, 8 predicted proteins | sample WorMetmaBAHAMAS1_FD_187390 | JGI IMG/M metagenome (GOLD analysis project Ga0209782, IMG submission 187390) | Marine gutless worms symbiont microbial communities from Max Planck institute for Marine Microbiology, Germany - Inanidrilus... | ecosystem: Host-associated > Annelida > Digestive system >...
TATAGCGCATTATGTGAAAAAACACCTCTAATGCGCTGGTATGCATTAATACTCTGAGAACAAAAATGTCTTCAGGGACCGTTTGAAACTGTCAGTGCTATTATTCGGATTTCGGAGCTCATCCGGTTGTGATGTATATCACTTCCTGTTAGTGGCCTGGTGTTACAACATCGTTATCTAGCACTGTTTTCCAGTAAATACACTTTTGAAGTATACGCGAATGCCTGAGACCATGAGAACTCCTTTACGTTTAACAATAATGCTTGAATCACAAGCCATGTTTGCCGTCTGATTTATGTGTAAACAAATCGTAGTTGAAACATTTTGTGATAGGCTATCTATGAATTATGGCTATTACAAAGGTTTCACACAGCAAAAGTGACTTTCAAGCTCACTCAATGTCTTTGGCAATCATGCCATTTGATGAGCTATACAGGAGGAGTAAAAATTTAAATGGACCATGTTACTATAACCACACTTTTTTGGGAGATCACTTGTCATCCATTTGGCAATACAGTGCTTAATATACTCTGTCTGTGTACGACATTTGACAACTGTAGTTTCAGCCATTTCAGAGATATGGATGATGACCCAAAATTCAAAATGGGTCACGTACGTAACTGTGTGCTGAGCATTGAATCTTGGATGTAACAGTCAGGATATTGTTGTGTCTGTTGTTTATTTATTAATTTGTTTATATTGTAATAAATTGGCAGTGGATGCGAAGGTCACTGACATGACACAACATTCATAATACATATACATAGAGTACATAGACGGCTATTCTGTTTTTCTGTTTAATGGTAAACTTTTCTGAATTGCACTATGTTAGGCTTACTTAGATCCCAGTTCTTTCATGGGGGAAACATTTGGGCATTGTCAAGAGTTGTGGATTAAATGCCATGATTTTTCAGCAGTTAAAGAGGCAAAAATAGTTATTTTGTGACTACTGTCGGTCATTTCGTAAATCAGCATAGCTCGCAATTATTTCACGGCCATTATAAAATATGCACGGTCAGCCTGTGTTAGCCAGCACCCCGATTTAAAAAACTGGAAAATCTTGTTGCAGCACAGTTGTTTAGCTGCTGATTGTTCTTGCTGATGGCAACTAGCACATTCATATTAGAGAGAAGATGCCAGAGTTTCCTTAACCGTGTTACCTATACCATTCATATGTGTACTGTAACACCATCTCTGTACTTTAATACATTCTCCATACTGTGCATTGTCTCCATAAATAATATAATAATTTTTGTTGTATTTTATAAAATGATGCAATGAATGATGGTTTTATGCTTACTTTGTTGCAGCGAAATTTTACTGAATTTATTAACACTCTTGATGTTGTTGCATTACTGAATATTTTTGCAAGGTAAAATTCATATCAGGTTATATTAAATACTGTATATTCTGACTGTTCTGGCCCCTTACAGCACATATTTCAGCGTTAATATTACATGTATATTATATTGTACATATCATTTATTATACATATTGCTTATCTTTGGTCTTAAGATAGCAGCATTAATACTAATATTTAATGTGAGATATAAATTTGATTCAGATTAAGGCTGTTGATGAATACATTGCTAGGAGTCTTCTGAGACGTAACACAAAACAATGTCGTAATAGAAATAATGCTAATAAATAGTATTAATGAAGAGAATGATAACCATAATAACAAGATTGCCCAGAGTAATTTTGGAACAGCTGTGTCGCTGCCATTGGTGGCAGACCCATTCATTGCTGCCATGCACAATTGTTCAACCATATTTGCCAGGTGATGCAACACATGATACATGATTCCTTGAGCCTCCTCACTCACTTACTTACTTACCATATTAGACGGCACTTGGTTGATTGGTTCAACAATTTTGCATGGCTGATACAGCATTCTCCTTATATGTCGCATTGTGCTGCTCCGTTCTCCCAGCTTTATCCCTTTCTCATACTCAGCTCAACAGGTAGCTATGGACACAGGTGTGAGGCACCTCTAAGTCTGTATCTATGTGTTCTAATCAGTTAAACTAATAAAACTTTATGACTATACTGATCAGTTTCCGGTTCCGCTAAGATCAGTAGTAAAATCAAACATAACTTCTTGGTGTAACCTAAACTTATCTAAACATGCTTTAAATGCATTGAAATTTGGTAAACTGTTCTATATATTAACAATATGTGCTGTAAAAATATTAATGTAGATCACAGTGAAAAGTATGGTTTAGAAGTTTATATTTATTGCCTCTAGTGTTGGTTCTTATGCAGAGAGGAACATGGTGAAACTCGTTCATCATATATATTACAAATTATTTCAATCATATCACCTAGCAGGCATCTAAATTTTAATATAGGCAATTTTAAATGCATTAATCTTTCCTTATACGATTTGTTTTTAGGATTAATTATAAGTTTAGTAGCCCTCTTTTGAATTTTTTCAATCTCCTCGATATCACCCAGTTTAAATGGGCACCAGACTGAGTTTGCAAGTTTGACATGTGGATGCACCATTGATTTATAAAATAATACAAAAGTATGTTTATCCATATAGATAAAATTTCGTTTTATAATTTCTAATACACTGTAAGCTTCATTTTTTAAAAATATGTTTCCTGAATGTTAGCTTACTATCAAAACATACACTTAAGTCAACCGTGGATTTCAGTTTCTGTTTGGAAAAGTTGTGTTCTTTCTAGTGCAGTAACCAGTTTGTTGCTTTATGCATTTGTTGAAAGCAGAAGTAAAGTGTATGTTGTATTATTGCTAAAGTTGTTATTATGACCGAGACCATAGCTTGTGGATGAGGCATTTCTGTTTACTGATGCTGGTGTGTCTGTAATAAAGCTTGATCAATGAGCGGCGCATTCTGTTGATGTCCGAGACATTGGGTCGACTTACAGCTTGTATTCACAGTGCGGCTACGCTCATATACCCAATGCACTGGTCAGTTGCCGGTTTTAATGTTTACTTTCACACGTTGTTGATAAACTTGGTCGGTTTCACTGTGCTCTTTTGCTGTTTGGGAAATGTTGATGCAGTTGTTGATTTTTGTGTGATAAACAGTACTCATTATAGTTTGCTGTTCATATGGTTTTAGTTCTGTTATTTCTTACACCATGCTCCATGTATTTGAGACATGTTGTTTTTCTTGTACTATCTCGGTCAATTACTGTATCAGTTTGTTGTAATAACAAATCTGTAGTAATATTGGAATTGGTTTGCAGTATGAAATAATGTCCTTAAGACATAGGCATAAAGATACAACTCTCTTAAAGAAGCTGAATTGCAATAACTGGTTGCTGATGTTGTAATTTTTGTCTGGCAGGCAACATCTGTACATTCCCGTTTTACCCCCACATTTGCTGGACTACAGCAGGTAATTCTTTTCACTCTCCTATTATGACGTCTAACTTTCATATTTTCCCATTTCTATGTAGCTTATGTAGTTATCTGTCTGGAGTGAGGTGCAAACTTGCATGTGGTTCAGCTGATGCCTCTTCCACTCACCGTCTCTTGCTCCAGTAAATACAGATAGTTTTTTTTTACTTTCGGTATCAACTCACCTGGGTAGTCCCGGACAAAGGGCCGTTCAACGGCTGTTGTTGTGTAGGTTATTTAGCAGAGATGTAGTTTACCAGTTTATATGTATTCACTGAGAAAACTGTCTTATACTTTACACATTTGTTTGTTTGCTGGTGTTATTGATTTCACTACATTACCACACTTTGATTAGCTTGGCACATTGCTTACAACTGTCTTCGACAAAATGACCTGACACCGCGTGAAAGTCTTGGTCTTCCTCTTGTAAAATTTTTGAGGCCTTGATCTTGAACAAAAGTCTTGTCTGCATCTCTGTTACATAGTATACGTGGAGTTGTCATTCACTGGAGCCAGCAGAGAGTTGAGTAGAGCTAGCCACCAGCGAGTAGCAGCTAGTGATATGCCACGCTATGGGTTCAGGATAATGGGGATGCTGAGGATGATGTGATTATGTTGAAGTGTGTTGGCCATAATGATATGCATAGAGTTCAGTAAGTTGGTGTTTAATGTCCATTTTCAGCACAAATATATGGCTATATCAGGGACAAAAGGTCAGGGGTGGAGAGCTATCCCTATCCAGTATAGGAAGGCCAGCAAAATATTAACCTCAACCCTGGCCACCTTTTTATTCAGCAGCCACCCAAAAAGGGAAAGGGATCGAGAGGCTTATTTAAATTATTATACCAGCGCCGTTGATTAGTGTTTAACGGCACTTCTAACACAAATCAGGTCACATTGCAAGTGATGTGAGCAGTAGCTAATTGAACTCTATAGTACTACCATCTTAATTAGACATTGTATAGTACATAATATAATAGTATTGACAGTAGTTAATCTACTTAACTTAACAAGCACTGAACTGTTGGTGCATTGGCAAGAGCTAAGCATAAGTGAAGCCATGGATAATGCGGACATTGGCTTATCAGTGGGAGGCAGAGTTGTCAATACTGTCAGATTGTAGATGATAAAGCAGTGGTAGCCAACATTCAGAAAGGGCTGCAATGGCTCATGGACAATTGAACAAAGTAAAACTCAAATTTGGTATAAAGATCAATGTGAAAAACACAAAAGTGATGTATTAGTAAAGACAGAGAGACAAAAGTGAAACTTTGTAAAAGATAGAACAAGTAGAACAGTTTGATATTGGAAGATTTGTATTTCGAAGTAGGATTGAGATTGCAAGAAATGCTTTTATAAAAGGAGGTTGTTTATAAGTAAAATGAATTCGGAACTAAAGAAGTGCTTGATGTGGAGTGTGGCACTGTATGCAGCAGAGACATGGACAGTTGGGGGCTTTTGAAATGGCGAAGATATGGCGAAGAATTGAAAAAAATTAGCTGGATGTAAAATTTCAAATGAAGAAGTGTTGGCAAAAGTGGAGGAGGATAGACAGATAATGAAAATCATCCAGTAGATACATCATTGGATTGGACATAGTTTGAAGCAGCAGAGTTTGCTTTTAGATATTATAGAAGGATGAATGAAGGGAAGACCTAAAGGAGGAAGAAGGAGGATGCAGATGTTACATACGTTGGCAAAAGATGGTTAAGTGGCACGGAAGTGAGAAGCTGAAGACAGATGAAGATTGAATCATAGAATGTCATGTCAAAAACTTGCTGGAGGAGGAAGCATGAGTGATGATCAGTCCATCATTACTTTCACAGTAGAATTCTTTAGCGTCAGTTTGTCGGCATGCAGTTAAACATAATGCATATGTTTAAATTAATGTAAATTGTTGTTTTAGCACTTGAGAATTCTTTGGCCATTGTTGTGTCATGTAGTCATTAGATTATTACTGCTTTGTAAATTTTTATTTTGAAGTTATAATTTTTATCTATTATTTGTGTGGATTGTTTGATTTTGATATGTGCTTATACTTACAGTGCACCAATGCCATTTCTTATTGGAATTCATTCGTCCCTGATGACGGTAAATTTGCTTTCATTAATGCATCACATATGTAGTGTGTTGTAAATTTTGAATTTTTGCAGCAAGCAGTATTGCTTATGATGATTTGAATTTGGTATGGTGTTTTGCTATATTTTTTTTTTATTTTCTTATCCAGTACATTATGGAATGCCCTGTTTGATCAAGTAGTATCATGCAATAATTGGCACACATTGCTTGCAACAGAAGAATTGAGACATCACATGCCAATGCCAATAGTATCTCTCTCCTCATGAGTCTGGCAATGTTTACCGTAAAATAACTGCAGCATTGGTGTTTGTAGAAAATCCGTCAGGCAGACATTGGTGACGTAGTACTTATCGACATTGACGCTGGGTCGGTGACAACACAGTATGACGATCTTGAATTACTGCCAGATGATGTTGTAAGTTTTCCTGCAAAAGACAGTCATTCGTTGAAATTTTCAGAAGGTTCTTATTATTAAAAAGTGGTATTGTTGTACGTCGGTCACTACACAATCCATTTTGATGTATTTTACATACAGCTTTAGTTAGATAATATGTATAAAAATGAATAATTGGTACCATTAACTTTCTTAACAACTTTCTGGTGTGTAACATTCTGACAAGACGCTTAAGTTAAATAGATTTCTGTAAAATGTGCTCATTTGCTGGCACTTGCATGTTGCTAGACAGTGTGAAAATATAAAAGGAGTTAAGTGTAAGCAGTATGTCTCACATCTGCTAGACATAGTTACGTGATCGTTGTTTGTGTGTAGGTGTCAAGCTTGCGTCGACAAATCAGAACATACCTCGGTGACAACAAATCGTCTGCGCATACTGTAATTGGAGATGGCGTATCTCGAGCTTTCCTACAGGCCTTGGTTGCACTAATAGGTAGTGAATGTTGCTGATACTTGCATTGTTTAATTCAGCCACATTATTGTTATTATTTATATTCCACTAGGTTATACATTTAAAGCTTGCAATTGACATATACAAATTTGATAGCATGTGTTCTCATTATTATACTTTATAGTTTATTTTTGATTCTTGCCATTTTAGAGCTTTTGCTTATACAACATTAGATAAAATATAAACATTTCTTTCTTCACAAGGTTTTAGAAAGCAAAACTCACCTTTAAACTTACTGAAGGACATTGGCAATCATGCCATTTGATAGGCCATATATGATTTCCTATTAGCCTTCCATCATAACTATGTCTTTATCTTGCACCATTTTCTACAAGAACAACAGCTTAAGTACTGACCAAGTCTATGGTAGACAGGTCAGAATGGCGCAGATATCATCACAACAGCAGCAATGAATCGAACTCAGGCATGTGTCATGCCTAAGTCGTCGGACGGATCCGGCCGCCCTATCCTCGGCCTTGACGGACCCTCACCATGTCGACACGAAAGCTGCCAAGGATCCTGCCAAAGATGGCGTCCCACTCGCACGATGATCAGGAAGACACGTCCATTACGGTTGAGCGCAGATGATCGAATGACGCATGTCACCCTAAGCAGGTGACCGCTTGACCTTACTGTGACCTATAACTGTGCGCTGCGATTGGCTACACATAGCAGGAGGCGCACTGAGATTGGCTGAAAGTTAGTGGCACCACATGTGTCATTTGCGCACATTGTGCCGACTCCTAAATTTGAGTCTGCCTAACATCGTGCACTATGTTGTTGGCAATGAGCCAACAGATTTGATCAGCGGGTATGAATTTACCATCTAACAGTGAAATGGTGTTATGGAGGATATGTGGAGTTTTGGTCTGTCTCGAAAAGGATGCACAGGTATAGTTCAAAGCATAGGTTGAAAATTAAGAGAGAAACTGACTAATACTAGCATTTCTTTGGTCATTTAACCAATTCTTGTATGCTTGTGTGTTGTTGAGAATTAAATGCCACCTTGTCAGTAGTGATTGGGATGTTACAGGTGGATATCGCGATGCGCTACGTTTCAAGCCGGGACAGAGGATAACATTTAACGCGGACGCATTCGTTCAGTCACGACCGCCAAACATGCAGCCGTTCCTGCGCAAGATTTTGGAACTGCAGACGTTCCAGCAGTTCATTGCAGACCGGCTCGACATGCTGAACACCGGTGTTGGTTTCTCTGACGAGTTCGAGGTCGAGGTGAATATGTGCGGCGACGCTTGGGGCACGCAGTCACGATACAGAGACTGGCTCAGTCACATGAAGGTTCGTTGATTTGTTTCTGGTCAGCGACACACCCAGCATTTGTCGGCTTTTTATTTGACGATTTCAGTTAATCTTTGTCGTCATGATGAAATCATTTGAAGTGCATACATTGTAGAAAGCTTTTATCTTTACTGCCAAATTGGAAAAATCAGATATGAAGTGTGCAGACTGTTGAAAGTGTTGAAATATTGAAAGATACTAGCTTTTAACAGCTTTTCAAATGCCAGAATGATAGTTTTGAAAGTGTTTGTGCCACACTTGGCCAGCTCACATTGTGTTATAAGTTGGTTTGGATGGCCAAAATTTAGATACTTTCCCATAATCTTACACAGAATTGTGGTTAGTGGTATTTTTGTTTTTTTTTAAACTCAACTGGTATCATTAGTTGGAGTGTAAATCGGTAGATACTGTTATCTGTCTTTGTTAACAGCATCCGACAGTCAGTAGAGATTGTTTTAACAGTGTTATTGTCGCTGGCTGTCCAACCAAGTACTCTGTAACAGCAACACCTTAATCGTACAGTTGCTGTTATCTGTTAGTCTGTAGAATTAACAAAAGTTTCTGTTGGTATAAAACACCTTGGAACAGTTGAGCTTTTTGTATTAACATATGCTAGTAAGATTTTGATATTCGCTAGAAATAACCGGCAACTTCATCTGTTAAGTTAGGATTTGGGTTATTTGTAAGTATGTATGACTTCATACATGAAGCTTCGTCGTGCTTGTATGTATTATGATAGAAACAAGGTAAGAAGCTGCGACGGGAAGGCAAGGACAAATGGATTGATTTTACTGGCAAGGTAATAATACGAAATTGTTTTATTCCAGGTTATTAGATATTGTATGTTGTTGACTCATCAATGCTGTGGTGTATACTGAAAAGAGTTTACTTGATGTGATCAGCTGCACAACCAAAGTTTTAGTTTCAAACCCGATCCAAAAATTGTTTTAAAGTATTGCTTGAATTAACTTAAGTTTATACTGAGTATAAAACCTAGCTTTAAACTGAGTTGTAAGTAAGACTGGCCAACTGGCAAGAGCTGTCTGTGGCTATGATATCACAGATGACACACTTTCAATTTTTTTCACTTGTCCATAAGTAAACCACACATCTGACTGATTCGAAATGCAAGTGAATTATAGCTGGACATTCAGTAGTTAGTTAGTGTGTCAGCTGCTGTGATACCATAAATGCTATTATTTACCACATGCCCTCTGAGTGAAAGATAAAGTTGATTCGGCTTTAAACTGTGGATATAGACAGTGTTTCAGCAGGGCTGTCTGTTTAGAGGGTACTTTCGGTTTATTTCAGCATCTTGTTTCTCTGCATAATTTAAAATCTTTTAAGTATAATTACATGTAACTTTTGGAAGGGCTTCCTTTGTCCATTTCTTGTGCTTGATGTAATCTCCGCTGGAGTAAGAAGTTTGAGTTTTTAGGTAAAAACCAGAAGCAAGAAAACATTCAAAGAGTTGAAAGCAAAGATTGAAGACATAAAGAAGGTACTGAGTTGTATGTTATGCACTATGGACATCGATAAGTTTATGTGGTTAGAATAATTTAAAATGAAGTTGGGTAATCCAGTTGTTAGTCAAACATTAGTTATGTAGTTTATGTAACCAGAAACATGCGATGCATTTTACGAACAAAAAAGAGCATTATATCAGAGTCAACATCATTTCCACAGCACATTAAATGCTGACTGAGCACTTTACAGATCTTCTGTTTAAATAGTTTTACAACACATCAACATTTTTAATAACGTGTTGCAGGTACTTAAAAACTAACAAAAACTGGATGTAACTGATTGCAATGCCGAATAATGCAAACACAGTACTTATGAAGTTACGATATGGAAATGATTTTATGTCTAAACATTGTACAGGCATTTTTGATAACATTGCATGACAGATCAGTTAGGAGAGACAGCAAGTCCTGCCCATTCAGTAATATATACATGTTGTGACACGAGGATGCAGTAATAGCCCACTTACTGGACTACATAACGAGAGGGCCTAGCAGTGGCTAGCATAGCACAAGATGTGGGAAGCTCTAGCACAAACTGTTCTTCAAATATAATGCATTAGATTATAAAATCAGATAAATATCAACATCGTTCATATGTAAAAAAACGGAAATGTCAGCTGTTTCCGGTCAATACTTTCAGTAAGTAAATTAAGTGATATCGCTACAACTACCAATTTTTCCATACCCCTTCCACCAGAAATCCCGGCAGCATCCCATCTGACGATCCGGATGATGCATTGTCAGTAAGTTGCAAAGGCATCCATCTATCCAAGCATGCAAAGATATCCGGGATCCATTGCACCCTGTGACCACAATGCACAAACGTCACAGACAGACGGACATTGACATCGTAGCATAAGCGTGAGATGTATATATTACATCTCGCGCTAAAAACATTACTACACATCACACATGGCAATTCTACAGTAGTACCAAAGTACTATTTTTCAGTGTCTACTGGTGTTCAATTTTCAGGATGTTATTTACTTTTTCCAGATTCTGTATGACAACTGTCTAATGTGAACTGCAACAGAATCTAGTCTTTGTTGCTGATCAGTTTTATTATAATTCTGTAAGTTCTTACTTTTATTCTAAGTAGACAGTGCTGCCATCATTACATCTAATGAAGCTTAAATTGATATTCTTGTGTCTGCTGTGTTTGTGTACTAAAGTAACCTCTCTGTTTTGCAAATGTCAGTTACGGACAAATACCGTGATGCATCCACCCACATATAACTTCTACTGTAGTAGATACATTATAGCCGGTAAACTTGGGATCAATGCAGGTCTCACATTTTGACCCATTTTTGTTTTTATATAATACTAGTTGCATCTCTTGTGAATAGAAATGTTGATAATGTCGCAGGACGAAGAAGCTCCTGAGACGTCCAGTGTCGTCATGCGTCGAGTAGCTGACCGCAAACCGGTATTTTACCATTGCAGATTGTATTAGTAAATCTGTAACTGTTAACATTCCGGCATCATTTGGTGACTTGTAATGAAGTGTGGTAATTTGCTGATCGGCGATGATATGCTGAATTGTTTAATTCTGTGTCTGGTTTCAGTCAGCATGTAGTTTTTCATTAATGTGTTGTTTTTTAAAAATCTTTTTATTCAGCTGTTAGGCTGTGTTGTGTGAGTTTATGAACTCATTATATAGTGTACTTGAAACATCTGTTAAAGGCAGTGAAATGACGGTTGGGAAACCAGGTATGATTAACTACCCGTGAAACGTGTATGAGTGACCATGATTTTTGTTCAGTGTAATAGATTTTATTGCATGGTTAAGATCAGTAATCAGGTTTGATTTGATGCTTTTTCATAGAGATTCTGTTCCAAAACAATCGGAGGAAAAAAGCTAAAGGTTAACCGACTAAGAGCTGGAAAATGGACATTAAAATGGATCTAATGGTTTCTTTACACTTTTGTTCTTTGAATTTCTGTTAACATTGTGTTTGAATTCTGTCTGTTGGTAATGTTATTAAGTGTGTTGTTGCTGTGATCTGTAGCCACAGAGGCCACCACCGCCATCGTTGTCTCGTGTTCATGAACCAGCGCTAATGGCAAGACAGTCCGTTAACAGACGCACGTCAGCTGAGAGGTTCTAGCGCATGCTTTCTGTGTGTTTATTATTAGGCTGCAGAGCTCTCTATAGAGCAAAATTGGCCTGTAGTCATCGAAAAATTCCCTCCAACCATTTGTTGGTCTGTGTGTGTGGCTGTCCAGTGTATTGTGGCAAAACAGCTGATTGATACGGATTCGGTTTGGGATCGGAGGTCAGATGGGTCCAGGGATGAGGCAGTTAGTTAAATTTGGGGATTGGTCCATGGGAAGGGGTAATTTTGGGGGCGAATGTAACCAGTGGGGAGTTCGACGCTTGCCTGTTCCCAAATTACTTATAGCAGTCTTGTTATTCGTATTATTATTACTGCAGTGAGACTGTTCTGAAAATTCCTTAGGGGCACTTCACGTACTCTGAGAGGTGTTGGCGGTACACAGTTTGGTGTTGGCTCAGTGATCGACAAAGCTTGATCTGGAAAGAAGTATCTCCTGTTTTTGTTGGGTGACAAAAGTGACGGTGCTGCAGTGCACAGAAACCTGTTGATGTCTGTCGGTAATTGTTTTTAAGCAGAGACATCGATTTGCTTGTCGTGCAGGTTGCAGCGTTATCACCTGGTGGATATCGTGGATGAAGTGCTGTCACACAGCGACAGCGCCAACACGGTCGGACACCGCAGTGGAATGGCGGTCGATGACAGTGCGCTGTTTGAGAACACCACTCTTCCGTCTATTGACATGGACCTTTCCAGTGACCCAGATATTGTCAATGTCTGGAAGAAGTCGTACAGTGTGGAGGATATAACGTCGGTGGTGGATGACACGGATTCCGACTCATCTGACACAGTCAGTAATGATGTTGTACTACTGTATAACTTTTTATATATTTTAATTATTCTAGTTGTAATATGTGCTGCTAAATTTCAGAAATGTAGACATTAATTCTGGCATTGGCATTGAGGGCAAATTTTTTGTTGCCTTGTCCTCGATCTAGGCATCAAAAGCACAGGCCTGGTCGTGGCCTGAAATCCAGGCCGTGATTTTGATGTGCATCCTAGGCATAGTACATGCTCTGACATGAACAAAACCCACAGTCACATGCATGATGGTTAGTTAACAGCATTTAAAAATATGGCAGTGATCTGCTTTTGTAGTTGAAGGTATGCAAGGCAGTGATTGTCTTAATTTGTTAGCACAGTCACCGCACGTTTCTGGTACTGAACCGTTTAAACAACTTTCGTGGTCCAGAGCAGATGTTTCAAAAAGATCTTACTGTATTCTGAGTGACAATTTTCCAGTGTACATAATTCAGCTAACTTTGTAGTCAGTGTGACAGTAATCATAATTTTTTGCAGCATGCTTTAGAGTTATCCATATTACTTGTCAAATCACAGCTGTCCAAGCCATTATCGACATTATCAAGGCAGATATTTAGTCTAAGTGGCCTGGCCTGGTCTTGTCTCTGAAGGTTCGGGCATAGACTTGATTATATCTCTGCTGCTTAATCAAACATCAGTTATTATTACGCTGTCCATGTCCATAGCAGTAAACGTCTGTTTGTTTGCTGTCTCATCTCTTTTACGAAGGTTGCCGCTACCGCAGCAGCATCATGCACGGGTTATTGCCCATGCTGCATGATGTTGGTTGCACCCTGTTCTAGACAGTGGAGACTGACAAGTCATTTGTGCAAGGGCTGCCACTGCCAGGTGCCCCGACGCAGCCCGCACCTTCTGTGTGAGAACTGATGCACGATGGTTGTTGTTGCTGCAAATTTCCTTTCACCGGAAATATTGATACTCAAGGTTGGGTTACGGGAATGGCATCTTGTACAACACCCACACTGTTATCTCCATCTGTTTAGGAACAGCTGGCGAAAGACAGTCAGTAGGCACCTGTGTAACTCAAGTTTTTTTATGGTGTAAATGTCTGTTGACGAACGTGACTGTGTGCATGTGTGTGCGATTAATGCTTCAGATGGACTTCAGTGAGCTGTCGAGAAGACTGGGAGCTATTCCAGGTAGGCTGATGGTTGCTGATGCTGCAGATGCATCCATATCCAGCAGTTCACTTGATGCCATGGACAGTTCATTGCCAACTGCTCCGATTGCTGTTGCGACTTCTGTGCATCCTGCGGTGTCTGATTCATCGACGACCGTGGCAGCTGATCAAGATAATCTTCTTATTGTTCTCGACGGTACAGCTTCCTCTTGTTACACTCGTTCACTTGAAAACAGCGAGCATGACTCGTTTGCGTCTTGCGTTAAACAGACTTTCTCAACAAACACAGAGCAGACTTCTCTTCCGCAACCTGCACCGGTTCCTCGACCAAGAAAATCGAAGCAAGTTACTCAGCCAAAGCCCTCGGACTTAACCCAGTTATCGGCTTCTGTAACATCTAACCAAAAGCAGCCAGCAGACTTATTTCTACAAAGTAGCAGTGTTACAGTGTCTTCAGCTCCGCTGCAGTCAGTTCAGGAAGCAAGAGCACTTTTCATACAGTCGACAACTCCACCGATATTGAAGGTCAATCCACGCCAGTCGAGCCTTGACCAGTTTGACCCTCTTGCCAGTGGCCAGCTTGTTGTAGACGGCCAAAGCAGCGAGAATACTTCCATCGCCGAATCTGTGGAGGAGAACCTGTTGAAGGAATGGGACTTGAACTTCAGCCAGTCGACATCCGGTCCACATCTTGTTGGCCCTGCTGTGACACTGCAGCCACGAGTGATGGTACCGCCATCGACTGTTTACGCATCAATGCCAAATCTTGGTCCTGGAAGCGTGCGGTATCCAGGTTACAGAATCGTTTATCCGTCACAGCCAGTTCAGCCGTGGACGATGAATCACGGAGTTCGCCATCAGTCGTCAGCTTCGATGTTGACACCAAACAGAGCCATGGACGGCACAAACAAGTGTGCAACTCTGCCAAGCGGAGTTGCCTCGGTTCCACAGTTGTCGTCGTCGGAAATTGGCGGTTCGACGACAAACGCGACGGGCAGCAGCACTGCCAGTGACCCTTCGTTGGACTGGACAGCGAACATCGACGTCCTGCTGCGTCCACATAGCATGGATCTGAGTTCATTTGCTTCAACACTGTCAAACTCTCATCAGTCGTCAGCCAGTCAGATGTGGGAAAAATTTGAGTAATCATAGTAAACCTTCGTCTATTGTACTTCTTACGTGTTGACAACTGCATATTTATGATGACATTTTACGACCGTTATTCAGTTGTCATCACCGTATTGTTGACCTAGTCATTAGCAATACATATCCTATCTCTTTATTAAACTCCTTTTTTTTAAAAATTACTTGCTCTGACCCAACTTATTGACTATTTTTAGTCATTCACACTCATGGGACATCTGTTGAAGTTGATCAGTTTTCTGTGATACAGTCTCTGCTGTGATGCAGTTTTGAAACAAAATAACAACACTGTTCATGTCATCCTACTCTGAGAATAGGAATTCTAATGATCAACTCTGAATTGCTGCAAAGAAACTGTATTTGCCAAGCAGTGCAAGTTTACAATGTATCAGACTATATGAATATAAATGTTGCACATTTAACATTTAGCGGCTGGTGGTTGCTTCAGTGTAGCAAGGTGAAACTACAACAATGCACAGCATATTCCACAAATCATGCACAGTATAACTTTATGGCCGCTATCATGGTAACTCCACAAGAATCGAATTTTTTGGTAGATGTTGTTGACCTGATGCGCGTTCACACCAATAGGTATTTTGACAGTAAACGCTAGTGAGAATTTATTCATTCATACATTGCATAAGCATGCTGATGATTGCTAGTGATTTTATGATGTAAATTTTTCAGCTTCACTGCATATAAAGCTTGTTGCACAAATATGACTGACTTAGTTTTCTTTCTATGTGTAATAAGTTTTATCTTGTGTTGCAGCATTCTGATGTTTTATTGTATCGTGTACTTGTGTCGCTGGCAGGCTCCTGGGCTGTAAAAATAGGCCAAGTCTATTTCCAGACCAGATATCATTTCATGTCAGTTCAGTTTGTTGGTGCATATTTGCTTTTGGTATGTTAGGTTTAATTTTTTCAGTACATTGCTAAATTATTAGTTGAGAAGAATAGCTTGGAACTATCCAATTTTTAGCGCGAGATGTAATATATACATCTCGCGCTTATGCTACGATGTCAGTGTCCGTCTGTCTGTGACGGAAGTGCATTGGCGCATTATAGCTAATTTAGGTTTCAAATTCCAATCTAAATTTACCGTGCATTGTGGTCGCGGGGAGGGGTAATCTAAACAACAACATCTCGCGCTGTGCTAGCCACTGCTAGGCCCTCTTGTCTTTCATTGGGACACAAAACCTAGCTGAGTCAGCCATTCTTTTATCAGGGATTCCTTCAGTGCTTTCACGCTGTTAGTCCGGTGACTGTGAGGTGCTGCCACAATTCCACCAGCACTGGGTTCGTTGAAGTTTATTGTTTCTGTTTCTCCACCAGCATAAGCGAGGTGGATTTTTCGACAAGTTCAGGGGTTCCAACACCCAAGGCAATACGATACGAGCCAGCTAAGTCTACCACACAGGACCAAAAACATAAACTACAGTAGTAAAAAGAACTAAAAACAAAAATCGGATATGCTCAGAAGAGTCCATAAATGGCTAAGAATCCATGTAGCCAGTCCTGTGAGAGGGAAAGGTATATGGTAGGAAAGTGGGTGGGAAGGATTTCACAAAATGTAAACAAAGCGATGGGCATAGGCACAGACCATAACTAAATAAGTAAACAGTTTTGGCATCCAAAGACAATGGACTACACTGGTGGAAAACAAGCTCATGCTTTCTAGTGTTGATTATAGCATAGCGAATGAGCATTTGAGTGTTCTACAGACATGTGTTGACGTTTACACACCTGTGATAATGGGTCTAAAATACATACCAAGTGTGGAATTTTGTCCTCTTTCTGTACAGAGTAATTCAGTTAGATTTTTTGCACATTATTATTGTACCTGCAGACTTTTATCATCAGAATCGTGTAATTGAAAAAAAGGCGAGAATTTACCATGTTGGTCTTATTACTTGCCTGTTGATACATCATAGTAGAATGTCTAGTAATATAATGCCACTGTCCCTTTTCATGTTTAGAATGTGCCACTGGAGATTGGGGAAATTGATGTGGTCATATGTTGCATAGGTGCTAGTTGTATCAGTTTTTTTGGGAGGGTGCAAAATAGAAATTTTAGGAGGCCACCAATGGGCACTTTTAGTATTTTTATGCTAATTCTCAGAGACACGCTGATGGAGATCAGTGACATTGTTGGAATAATGTCGCACAAGTGCTACTTGCTAATGTATGCAGTTTTTTTT
>Ga0209782_1000584_pt1 | contig 16572 bp, 16 predicted proteins | sample WorMetmaBAHAMAS1_FD_187390 | JGI IMG/M metagenome (GOLD analysis project Ga0209782, IMG submission 187390) | Marine gutless worms symbiont microbial communities from Max Planck institute for Marine Microbiology, Germany - Inanidrilus... | ecosystem: Host-associated > Annelida > Digestive system...
GGATGGGGCTGTTAGGCACTCAGGTGATTAGTAAGTAAGTGTTTTTCACAAGTATTCGCTAGGGGGCGACACTACGGCGCCGAGCGGGCTATACGCTAGGCTTTGCCATGCATTTTCTAGTTGAAGTTTATTACTGTCAGTAGTCTGTACTTAGAGAATACTGGAGAATAAATCAAATTAGCTGTGAAACATCGTGTTGTATGTGCAGTGTGCACTTTTTGCATGTTTTTTGCAGAGCGAAAGTCAGACAAATGTCGTTTATATAATTTCGGCAGAATTAAGAAGACAAGAAAATGGCTGAAGGTGAAGCTTTTTCTTATAGCTATGATCTCTTCCACAAATTACAGTGTTATATGTATGTATATTGTTGGCTCAAATCCGTAGACCCTACATTCATGAGGTCTTATATTTTATTCCCTCTAATGAATGATTCAATAGTTTCGCATCCCGCTCGACACATAATAGCTTATGTCGGAGGCAATACATTAATCTGATGATGGCTACATTGTAAGGGTTTATTTGATTTAATGTGTTAAGTTTCAGTTCCAATCCAGGTATTAGTGACATAATGGAATGCATTGTCTAAAAACAGTTTTGTTATGGTCATTGCTGTGACTGTATAGTGGTCACATTTTGCCAACAAGCAAGTACTTTGCCAGTCTAAATATTTTTGTGCCATATAAATTTTTTTTTGTTTCTGTTTACTGATGTATGGGCTAGTATAGTAAGATTTTCGAGTGCGTTTCTATTGGTTGTCGGCTGTAATTTATGTGCTTTTATAATGTTCCCCTGTGCAGGCTCCAGGGCCTAATGTGCCGTAGATTCTAGCATCTCAAAATGACTCATTTTATGTCAGGTAGGACGTTAAACCTCAATTCAATCAAACAATCAGTCAATCAGTGTATGCTTGTTAGAATGTGCTGCTGAGTGACACGTCATCCGACGAAGATGACGACGATGTTGAGCTGTCGTTGACTGACGCTGAAGTAAAGGAGATGCTTCGAGAACATGTGAGACACAAACGATACCAGAGACAATTTGCCGCAGATAAACAGGTCACCTGACACTCACCTTTGTACTCATTTGGATCGTGACAGACACATTATTTTTTAAAATATATATTTTTTTATCTGATGTGCAGTAGGTTGCATGCTAAACTAACCAGCGTGTGATGCATAATGATGGTTTTGACATCAGATTCAAGACTTGAGATTCTTACTGAACAATGAACATCGCATTACATTATATTACATTACATTAGAAAGCTATTTATAGTGGCCTAAGTAAAAGTAACTTCAAGGTCCACTATGGCGACACAGTTATAAAATAATGTCTGTGTAGGATTGCCGAAATAAATGAGTTTTCAGTTTTTGGCGAAATGTTGTGAGTGAACAGACTGAACGTCGACATGTAGACTGTTCCAAAGTCGAGGGCCGGCAGTAGCAAACGATTGATCGCAGTACTGGTGTAGTTTGAAACGATGATAAAACTTAACTGCATCATAAAAGCAGCCTAAGCCACCTGTTGCTGCAGCTGTTGTAAGTTTTACCTAAAAACCTTTCTAGAGGGTGGTCTTTGGATGTTGCTGGTGCAAGACTTCTTTAATACTGCATGACCTTTCTGTTTTTCTGTTATTTAACAAATGATGTTAAAGGACTATAGAAATGAGGATATTTATAGGGTAAGACAGTGCGAAATTGTAACGTGATTGCTATTATCGTGTACTTGAGCAAGGTTTATTGTTATTATTGCAGTAAGGAAGTGTGTTATTGTCATGCGGGAAGGTCATTATAGCAGTTACAGACAGAAAACAGTGTGATCAGAAATGTTTAAGCTGCAGGATCTGGTATGAATAAAAAGGTTTTGTGTTTTGTTTCTCTTGTAGTTGAAGCAATATCAGTATTACAGTGTCGGTCTGCTGTCCAACTACGACAAGTTTCACGATCATCAGAAGCTGATTGTCGGGTCTGCAAAGCGTCGACAGCAGGTCAAAGAGAAGACGGAGAAAGGTCGGTTGAAAGGTAAAAAGAGTTGTACTTTTTTTATCACATTGATACTGATGCTCAGTGTTAGTGACTGTTTAATAGTCTATGATGTCTGATGTACTTTTATACTTTAACACACTTACAGTATGAATGTATTCAAACAACAAAAGTGCAGAAGTGTATATCGGAAATAAAAATAGGAAGTTAGCCAACCTCGATGACAAATGTTTTCGTGGACCGGCTCTCAGCTGTCATTACTGATGGACTCCAACTGACGCTGAACTCGGAAGCATTATCAGCATCTCAGAACAGCCACTTGTTATCACTGCATGTTCTCACATCTCCACTGATAGTAACTGTTTGACATTTCCAGTTGCTGTAGCCGCATACCTTGAACATCTGCCTTGGCACATCACTTCAGCATCTTACTGTCAGTCTTCAGAGTTTGTCTGAAGATATAAATTTTTCCGCTGATGTTTCTTCACAGTGCCTTTTCAGGGACTGTTTCAATTTGGTCAATTAGTCGTTCATTGATTAATTCATTTTCTGAAGTGTGGTTCGAACAAAGGTAGATAAATGAAGCGTATGCCAGACAATATAAGGCGCATTGTGATGAAGTTTTACAGAGACATTACAAGAGAATAGAATACAGTACAATATCAGGTAAAAGCTGTGTACTGCATAGTACTATTTAACCACCTGCAGTACTTAAACTGCTTACAGCATGGTGTATATACTGTAGTGACATTTTTGTAAATTTGTAACACAACGTCATGCATCTTTGAAATAAAAAATACTGTACGAAAATCACAAGTGTATTTGGTGTTGTGTTGCAGCAAAAATGAAGGCACTGAAACCAGTGAAAGATGAACCATTAGCTAGTGTGAAAGAGGCAAGATATTCTGTATATTTTATTTATTTTATTAATACTGCCTCGACTCCAGCAGCTTGTGGAATAAAACTCTAAATCAATCAGTATTTTAATGATATTGCAACTTGAGTAACTAGCCAGCCTGGTTTACCCGAATAACTGTCTGAAGCTATTAATATGTAGGCGGTAATGGATTGGATGTCTGTTGTTAAAATTTATCTGAAAACTTGCTGTTTTTATTTTGCTGTGGGAGGGGTGCAAAGTATTGTGATGAGTTTGTCTGTCCACTTGCGTAACTCAAAATCCACACGGCTGAACTTCACCAAATTTTGTGGCCGTGGCTCGGTCCTTCTCCGATGGCGTTGCGATATGCTTTGTACTTCGGTTTTGTGGATGACGTCATGTTTTTATACCATGGGGCCAGTATTGAGCATGACGTTATGTTTAGAAGAAGTTTGCCAGGTGGTGGTACCTGTTGGATGTCAGACAGCTACAGTGTTTGGTCGACTTCATCAGAGTGTCACACCGGGGGCAAAGTCTGCTATCTATGATTGACTTGTCGATGTTGATTTATAGCTTCATGACATGTACACACGTCATCTGACGAAGATGACGACGGTGTTGAGCTGTCGTTGAGTGATGCTGAAGTAAAGTAGATGATGCGAGAACGCGAGGCACAAACAACCACTGAGTTATGAATGCCGACTGGTTGATGAATGAGTTCTGATGTTTGATTACTCGTGTGACATGAGTTTAACAGACAGATTGGTGGATAAACATGTATTTACAGCATCTTCTGTCCCATGTTCGTGTGATGCTGTAAAACCGTGGCATTTCACAATGATTGTCATCGTCTTTGCATCTTTTTGAGATGCCGAGTGTCCTCTTGTGTATTACAGGATGAGGTTTCGGATGGTGAGTTGGCTGGCAGTAAAGCAGTCGAGCCGTCGTCAGCTCCGGCATCAGCTGCAAAATGTGCGAGAGGAAAGACGAAGAAACTGACACCTGAGCAGATAGCGGCGAGGCGTCGACGGCTCTGGGTTATGATCATGAAAAAGGAAATTCCACGAGTAAGTGCATTGGAAATCAATTGTGCATGTACAGTAGACATTAATGGCCATTTTAAAGGTGGCAGGGTATTGTGGTTTTTATAAAACTGTGTTGACAGCAACCCTTTAAAGGTAATGTTTGTGCACAGAAGTCATGCTGCGCAGTTAGAACATTTTGCAAACTGAATAAATTGTGAAACTTAAACGCATATTTCTCCGATCTTTCTTATCACACAGTTTACATTTATTATGCTGGATAGTGTATGCAAATGCAGCACATTGTAATTCCAGCCACTCATCACAGTATAAAGCCATGTCAGAACAGCTGAATGTGTCACATTCTGATAGCCCTGACATCCTAACGTCTAATAATAAATATCTGGCAGAAGTCTGATCTGGTTGATCTCGATGACAACATTTGTACATTCCATGTGTTAAGTGTTGTGTTGGCTCTCTACGTGTTTGAGTTGTGTTTATTGCATTGAATGCATTCAGGCTCAGAAGCAGAAGCAGGCAGCGAGAAAAGAAATGCTTGCAAGCATAAAGAAGGTCATAAATGCAGTATTTCTCACCGATGTAATGATGCTGTGATTGTTGTAACTAGATTGTAAGTAGGAACATCAACTGGTTCTAAAAGGCCCTTGAATTTCATCATAAAGACTGTCCGTTGCATAGACGGAACTCATACGGCCCTTGAATTTCATCATAAAGACTGTCCGTTGCATAGACGGAACTCATACGATGCTGTATCGCTTTGTTGAAACCTTTACTTACTCTAAGATGTATTTCATAATTATGGTCAGTTATATATACTAATGAGACAATGTTGGCACTTCTGACAATAATGATGGTAGCTTGTAACAAGATGTTGGATGTAAGAAGTGATGTGATTCTTTACTAATGCCAACTGTATCAAACGTGATGATTTTGTGATAATTTGTTTAAGTGGATCTAGAACTGAGATTGCTAACTAGTGCACTATAACTTGCGATAACTGATACGTACTGCAAATACAGAATTACTTGTTTAATTGGAACTAATCACTGTTAATGTCTGCATGTGTCTGCTCAGTATTTTAATGGCTGTGTATAGTATGTGTGTGTGAACAATTCTACCTGCTTATCTCACTAGCCGTAAGCTTGTAAGAATTTTGGTTCACTGTATATGATTTGACTGACAACTGCATGGACTACAGAGAGTTAGGTCAAAGAAAACTAGGAGTGAGGTTGTAGAACAAAAGATTGACGGGTTTGACACTTACACAAGGAAGATGCTATGGACCGCAGGAAATGGAGAAAGTTAATGAACTATGTCTTTCTGTATGTTGCATAATAACTACCTAGACAGAATGTGAGCAAACAAAAGTTTGTGGATTTTTAAAGGGTCGTTAGACAGATGTTGGTTGTTGTTGTTGTATGTGATTTGTTGTTAGTTTTATGGCCGACATAATCATCGAATGAATGGGTGACGATCAAGTATAAGTAAGTAAGTAAGTAAGAATATTTATAAGGCGCAAGAAAACAATCTGTCACAATGCGCCATGGTTAAGCAACCCAGACGAACAGATGCGATTTCAGTTTACGTCTAAACTATCCAAAACTTGTGTCCTGTCGGAGTTCTTGAGGTAGAGCGTTCCACACTGTGAGTCCGGCAGCAGAAAAGCTTCTGTAGGTCACTTTGAGAGGTAGTCAGAGACGCGACAAATGTTACAGGTTGCCAAAGAATGTCAGCGCGAGTGTCGGCGCTCGGCAATACTGTCGCAGAAGACGATGAAGGACGCTGTCACAAGAGCTCGTCGACTCTCGAAGGAGATGCAGGCTTACTGGAAACGTTTTGATAAGGTGGAAAAGGAGCATCGCAGAAAGGCAGAAAAGGAAGCAATTGAACAGCGGAAAATGGACATGGAATTTCGCGAGGTAACAAGCAGTGCATTTAGATATTTGTCGTTTTTAGCATATTTTATGCGGCTTTTTAGTATTTGATAAATGCTGATCTATATTTTATTTCAACAGAGTTTTCTTTATCTGATATAGATTTAGCTGCAAAGTATTTTTCTCAATTTGTAATTTACAGAGAGTCAGCATTGGCTTTTTGATGCTTTTAGATTAGTGTAATTTGTAGGTCACTTTGAGAAGAATGCATATGTGGTTTGTGAACAGATGAAGAGGCAACAGCGGAAACTGAACTTTCTTATAACACAGACGGAACTGTACGCTCACTTCATGGCACGGAAGCTGACGGGAGCGACTGACGCTGAACGTGATGCAATCCTACAGCACTTCGACGAGCCGGTGCCGATGAAGCCGCAGCCTGTCATTGGCGGCATGGTTTGCACTATGCCCAACGACGATTATGGTTTGTTATTGATATTATTGTATTTATTATACATACTGGTGTTGGAGAGGAGGTGTAAAGGGAACAGCAGTTGTTTCCTGAGGATTCCAGTAGTCAATGGAGAAAGAATGAAGTCAGCAGATAGTCTTCCAAAGTTGCTTTTTGTATGCTTCATTGTTTTAACACTGTTCGGTGAGTGACAGGTAGGGCATCCCACCTGTGAAATCTTGTGCCATTTATTCCCTGAAGTTCTTTTTCAAAACAGATCGAGGCAGGTGACTGGCCTTGAACTGGTTAACCTTTGGTCACTTGGCATGACCATAAAATGGAAGTGGTAAGGTGACCGAGGAGGTGAACATCTTTTGTTATTTGTTTAGAAGCAGTGTTGGCACGGCACAGTCGTTAGCTGGTGATCTGACTTCAGTTGCTGCAGAGACTGATGTTAACCAGTGGCATTAATTGTAGGAAAGGCATCAGGTTACTATTGCTGTTATATTACCGAAGGCATTTATCTCTGGTCACAAAAATTAAAACGAGTTTATTTTCTGAAACATTTTGTTGATGAGTTTCGATATTCTGACTCTTACTGCGTAATTGAGAACATTGTGGATGTTCTTTTGACTCTTATGATGTTGAACCGTCGAGCTTGGTCGACTGAACAAGTTTGTCGTTAATGAATTGCAGACAGTGAAGAAGTTAAAGCGTTGGCGGTGAGCAATGCAGAGGCTGCGTTCAAGTCTCACCAGCACAGAGTAAGCTACCAATACTTGTGCTTTGAACAAAATTTGAGCTGTAGTTTATGAAATGAAATGATTTTTTCCGTAGAACATAAAACTAACTCGGTCCTTCCTTCAGTCTTTTAGTCAGTAACAATAAGTTGTTTGATAATTTTATTACTCCTTTTAATATTATTTTTTGTATTCTTTATTGTTTTGCTACTATTGGTTGGGCACCAAGAAGAGCATCTGGCCTGTGAAATTAGTGATGAGCTGTTGGCATGATTATCTGTCTGAAGTGAGGTGCAAATGATTTGCATATCGTCCATCTGATGCATCTGCCAACCCATTATCTTATTGCATTAAAATCCTGAATTTAGTTTATTTACCTTTTGGTGTCTGGTTACCCAGGTTGTAGTTAGTAAACAGGCCATTAAACAGGTATTGTTGTTGTGTTGTTATTGTTCTAATGATGTCTTAGTGTGATATATTTGCAGTTGATTACAAATCTAAGGTTTATGTTAAACCCAAAAAACTGTATGAAATAATGGTTGTCAAAACATGGAGAGTACAGTTCACGTTTCTTCTTGATTTGATGTTTCAATTTTGTTAGCTTAATACACACACACAGCCATTTTACCGCCCTTTGTCTGGGACTACCTGGGTGGGCCTGTACTAGCGGAGACATTTACCCACTCACACCTGAAACGTGTTGTGGGAGTCTGTCGTTATTCTGGATTCTATGAGGCGTGGGGAAGATAATAGAGGCAGCTTAATAAGTGAACATTAATGTTTATAATGTTGTGCATTGTGAATTGTGGCAGAAAGAAGCATTTGATGAGGACATAAGGAGCCGCCGGAATATGCAGCCGTCGAGTAAGTGATAATGTCAGTTCTTATCATTAATCTCGTGGTAATGCAACACCATGATTTGGTGTGGCCGGTGTATTGTGAGAACCGATCACATCCAAGTCTGTACTTCCAATTGACTTTTTAAAATATTTATTAAATTAAATATTAGCATTTATAATGCTTGCAAGGGCTGAATCTGAGATGCGGGCAGTCGCTAGGGGGAAGATGGTGTTATAGAACTAAGGGAAGCTTCGCACATGAAAAATAATGTGTTTTAAGAGGTCTTGTTATTGAAATTTTAGGTACATGCTGATTTGCATGTCACTTACGGTATGTGTGGTGCAAAAAAATGGACCACTTGTTATTGTGAATAAAAAAGATGCGTTATCTTTTACAAGGTAGTGTATTAACATGTTGAAGATGTGGCAAATTTATTGCTTAGTCTCATGGTGAAAGGATTTTCAGAATTGGTCAGCAGCACGTGTTGAAGTTATGAGCAAGAGGATTATGATTATGATTTGCAGTAGCCAGAGTTTTTTGATCCACTCTGTACACATATAGTCTTGTATTTAAAAGCACAAAACAGGCAACTTGTCACATTTGGCTTTAGAAGAGTCTTGTTAAATTGATCCAGATATAGGACTGTCGGAGAATAGAACCCAGTAGATCATGCATGCTGGTACTAGTTTAGAACACTGTGAACTTACTGGCTCAACTTGAGTACTGCTGTTACCTGATTTGTTGTACATTATTTGCTTTTGTAGGCAGTGGATCTGCATTTGCAAACCCGACCATCAGTACGGCTGCTGAGAGGCCGCAACCTGCCATATTTGAAGGCAAACTCAAAGGATATCAGCTGAAGGTTCGAATTGTGTTATATATGCATGTTATATATGTGATAAGGAAATATATCAGGGTTGACTCTGACCCTGAAAATCAGAAAAAAATGATAGAAAGTTGGGGAATTAGAAAGGTTACGGAATACAAATGGAAATTAAAACTGTTTTTTTCATACGTCCGTAGAAGTTTAAAAGCTAGGTTTTTTAGCTGAAATGTATGGTTTTCTGATCATCTGTATGCTAAAATTGTTCAGATGAAGTTTGCATTTACATGTATTCAAGCAAATATTTCCATGCAGTATTGAAGTTACGTCACTTCGGCCCCGCCATGACCAACACAGAGTGCCCGTTCCGTGGTTTTCCACCCAATTGGGCTATTTTAAGACCTTGTTTGTGGGAAAGTTAGCATGCCACAATGCACATGCACTTAGGCTAGTTTGTGAGACTGTTGGGTGAAAATTTACATGCCAGGTTGGCTCAAAGACAATTGTAAATAAAAACAAATTTGTTTTAACGTTTTTTAAAAGCTTTCAGACACATGGTAAGAACTTTCAACTGTTTTATAAATGCATAATAGCCAAAGTTGTTTAATTTGGCAGACTTGTTAATTCAGACTATCGATTTTCGTTTCTAACTCAAACACACTATGGTGTTGATTTACAGTTTTTCATGTATTTCGGAACATCCGAATCTGAAATCGAGTTTTTTGCTCCAAAACCAACTGTGAATGAAAATTCGGGAACCATAACGTCACTAACATGTACACAGTTTATCTGCATGACTCTTGAAGAACTTATGTGATTTCACATATGAAGGCATTCGTAAGGGGTGGTTTATGTGTCGTGCTGTCCATTTTTTAAATCTCAATTGTGTTTTACACACATTGGTTGTATGCTTCAAGAGGTTTTGTTCATTCAGCGTTTGTGGTTGTGTTCTGTCAGGGTATGAATTGGTTGGCGAATTTGTATGATCAGGGCATCAATGGAATATTGGCTGATGAAATGGGTCTGGGAAAGACGATTCAGAGTATTGCGTTTTTGGCGCATTTGGCCGAGGTGAGGAGATGAATCGTAACAAGACCACAGTAACATTTATTAAGCTGAGTGACTGGCATTTAGAGTTAGAACGGATCTTGATACTGATTCTCGATCACATCCGGTCCAGTGTAGATGACTCGTTTCTGGTCTATTTTTGTAGATCGGCACCGGTCCTACAGTACTGGTGATCAGTGTCAGCAGTGTGTCACTAGGCATTGGACCATCGTTATGAACTATGAACGTCGATGGTTGCTTCACGGACATATTAAATATTCACTAGACTTCTTACGTCCAATCAAAACAACAGAAGCGTTTGAAGCCGTCGATTGGCTAGCAGATCTTCCCCAATGAACATGGCCGCAAGTAGGCCGCCGGTAGAGTGACGTCATTTTGACGTCATTTTGTTGAAGTCAACCGAGAATATTCAATATAAGTCTATGAAGTCAACAGACACAATCTTGGCGACGGCCATGTTCGTTGGGGATTGTACGACGGCTTCACCTTCGCTGGCTGGCGCGGCGGCTGTGGGTTGCTGTACGTGCTTAATTTTAACAGTACTTGGAAGCGATGATGCTGATGCCATCATTCACACTGCTCGCTAGGATTAGACATGGATAACCAACTAATTACCACCACCTGCTTCATGAAACCTGGCACATTTCATTGCCATTCATCATTTTTGGACCAGGCACTGACTCGACCGGTCCAGGTAGCGTGAAATTAATGAATCGGTCAGGTCAGGTTTTTTGTGAATCGTTCTAAATCTGTTGACATTTGTTATCTGAGCTGAAAATATTGGGGTTAAAGTGTTGTCGTGTATGTTGCATTTACAGTCGCAGTTTATTTGGGGACCATTCCTGATAATTGCACCTGCGTCGACACTACATAACTGGCAGCAAGAAACGTCGCGATTCGTGCCACAGTTTAAGGTTCGCGAGTTATGTTGATATGTGAGTTTTTTATGAACATTTTGTGCCTTATCACTAATGATTTGCTTCATACTTAGTTTTTAATTTTATTTGTAATAATTAAATTTATCTACCACCCATAAGGGTCCTGACTTCAGTTACTATCACAGGTCATAGAGGACATTATCGCACCCACTTGACTGCAGAAGAAATACTGTCAAAGTTGCATATTATTGGTCCTGACAAATTGCCAGACCAGATTGGGAGCTGAAGTTGGCGGCCTATCCATCACAGTTTGCACTGTGTATGTTTCAACACTGAGCCACAGAGACAGCCTGAGGACACTAATGTCATAAATTTGTGATTTTGCTCATGGTAGAGTAGTGAAGTATTGCAGTAAGAGTGCCGGTCTTTCTGTTCGTGATTGCATATCTCAAAAACCTCTTGTCCAGTCTGCACCAGTTTTCTGTGCATGTTTGCTTGTAAGCTGTTGCCATGGCTTGGTCCTTCTTTGACAGCAGTGCAGTACATAATTTTATATAGATCTGCTTTTGTGGATGATGTTATTTTTTTCACATAATGGTCACAGAATAATTTTGTATGTGGTTACGGACAGTCAGGTAAAAATTTTGGATATGTTCGGGAAAAGTAAGAGAATTTCATTTTTAAGACAAAAAGAGTGAGAACTCATGAGTTGGTTACTGTTTGTACTGAGATCTGGGAGACATATTGCTGATACCATTGCATGCCAACAGAAGTCAACAGTATTGTCAGTTGAGGTTGAAATCAGGCAGCAGTATCATGCCTCGTCTGTGCAGGTGGTTCCATACTGGGGCAACACGCAAGATCGCAGGATACTCCGCAAGTTCTGGAGCCAGGAGAACATGCACATGAAAGAGGCGTCGTTTCACATCGTCATCACGAGCTACCAGCTGATCATTCAGGACATCAAATACTTCCAGCGAATCAAGTGGCATTACATGATACTCGACGAAGCACAGGCTCTTAAGAGTTCTTCTAGGTATACGTTACTGCATTATTGTGTTTTCGTATCAACTACCGAGGTAGGTGATAGTTAATTCCATAATCTTCCAGTCTGCTGTAAATGATCTCTGTGTTATGCAAACTGCAAATATTTGCAATCTTTCTAATTTTTTGCTGCTATAATTATCTAATATAAATGTTCATGCTGTCGTTTTTCCTTTGCGGTACGGGTGCTGGTATTCATGTAAGGTGAGTGGTGCCCCTTCTGGTGGTGGATGAAGAAAGGATGAAACCAAACCAATGCTTTCGATCAGCAATTTTTGCTTCATTCAAGATGGAACCTTCTAACCCAAGCACACTTGTAAAATGGCCGGGCAAAAGAGATGTAAGTAGAAAGGCATAATAAGATCGAGCACTGCAACTGGTTGCTGTGCAGTGCCCGGTGGAAGATGCTGCTCAGCTTCAACTGTCGAAATCGACTGCTGCTGACTGGCACGCCGATACAGAACTCCATGGCTGAGGTAACCATCTCTTTACCTGTGTTGTGTGAATATGAACACTGTGTAACCTACAGTCATTGATGTAACTAAACATCGACATTGTAGTAGCAGTTGTTGTGTACAACTTTGTGCATTAAATGTCATTTTTTTCCACCAGTTCTGTTGAAGGCCGTTTACCAAGTATATCCGAATTAGCTGGTTTCCCGTCGGTTTTATTCTGCCACTTGTTCTGCAACAGATAATTAATACAGACTTTTGTCATCAATTTATGTCAACTACTTCTCATCGGTTAATATTGCCATGTTGCAAAACTTGTAATTTATTACTGCTATTTAACGCAGAGAGTTTTTTTTTAATTGAGACTGTAGAGGAAGCTGTACTGTTTCGGCTGTTTTGATTGTTGTAGCTCTGGGCACTGCTGCATTTCATAATGCCGACTCTGTTTGATTCACACGAAGAATTTACAGAATGGTTTTCGAAAGACATCGAGAGTCATGTTGAGAAACAGTCTGGTCTCGATGAAAGTAACTATGTTCATTGTGTTCATAAACTAGTTTAGCCCGCTCGGCAAACTTGCCGGAAGGGCTATATATTTTACCTTCCGTAGTTTCTTTCTTTTTATATATATGATATGATACAATATGAAGCATTTATAATGCGCTCAAAGGTTAACATAGTCAGGTTAATCTAGCGCACTGTACCATAAACTGAAAAAAATAATGACACGAAACTAGAAACAAAACGAAAAATCTTAGAAGTACTGGAAGCAGTCATGAAGCCGTGGAGTCAGTCCAGATGAAAGAGAAAACAGTTCACTCATGTGAACAGTTCATGCAGCTGACTGTTGGATTAGTTTTAGGTTTCATTTGTGTGTGTTTTAGGTTTTGAATTTTATGTGTACATTTGTGTTAGCCTAGATTTTTCTGGTCGTGTCTTGCTTACTTTTGCCGTGTTGGGTTTAGATTCTTAAAGTCTTTAGCACTTTAGTGAAGAGTTCGGCATCTGCGAAATGACGTATTTTGTGTCGAGTTGGACATAGACCTTAACTCAGTCAGTTGATATTTAGTGCAGTGGTAGATGTAATCACAGATTGTTGGGTGACATTTAGTGTGTTAGAGTGATATTTGTTATTATCTTGGAAACCGTTCGTTATTTGTACAGATCAGCTGAGTCGGCTTCACATGATACTCAAGCCGTTTATGCTGCGGCGTGTCAAAAAGGACGTCGAAAATGAGTTATCAGACAAGGTTTGCAATGCATTTTCATTTTCTGTGTTTTTTCTTGTTCATACTGATTATGTTATGCTTCCATGGTAAGAACGTTTTGGAGAAAGGATATGATATGAAGTGTGGTCGAACAATGTGTTCATAATTGTGTTGAGTAATGTGTCAGGTATGTGTCGTAATTGAAATTTTTGGCACAGTGTTTCATTGGGTGAGGTTAACTTCCGCTAAGTCTAAAGGCTAAGCTGAACCAAACAGTCTTAACTTGGGAATTCCCTGTGTTAAATATGTATCTTTTGGTCTAAGCCTTTAGCCTTAGCCTTTAGACTTAGCCAAAATTGACCTCACCCATTGTTTCATTATTTTGTTTTTCATACTTTATATGCATTTATGTAGCTTTGTTTTGAATGATTTCTACTTCTTGATTTGATTTCAGTGTAGTGTCTTTGTGCTCTGAAATAATTAAGGGCATTTTTCATGAGAAAAAAACTGCTCTGCAAATCTCCACAGGCTTTTTAACTGACTGAACTGAGCCTGATAATGACTGTAATGTGGTTGTGTTGATTGAATTGTGCCGACTGTAGATCGAGGTATTGGTCTACTGTCAGCTTACTGCCCGTCAGAAGCTGATGTACCAAGCGATCAAGAATAAGATTTCCATTGAAGATCTGTTGCAGTCGTCTGGCACGGACAAAGCTGGTTCAGCCGCCAGCAGTCTCATGAATCTCGTCATGCAGTTTCGAAAGGTCTCGTTTCACTCATCATCTGACTGCTGTTATGTAATCTTAGTTTTTTTACGTGTTGAAGAAAGTTTTCTTTTCTCTGTATTATATCTTACTGTATCTGGCTGTGAATGTTTTGTTGATTGACTTTGAACCAGTGTGATGACCTGTTCTATTTATCAGCCGTTTAGTACCGTGTTTTATGCATGTACTGTACACTTTTTGTTCTGTTTTGCGACAAGTGTTTTGATATCGTCAGTCAGATGTCAAAAATTCACTACCTCCCTATAAAAATCGACTCTCCAAGAGTTTTGTACGCCCTCCTCAACTCTAGGAGAACATCTGAGACTGGCTCATTAATCAGAAGTGGAAATATTAATATAACCTTTAGGTAACGCTGTATACGCTGTGCTAAATGTAGAACAATAATGTACGTTATTTTGAAAGTGCTAAGGTAATTTTGCGCTGTCATATTAGCTTTATTTTTTTATTTGTTTGGTTGGAATTCTCTGTTACGTGTGGCCAGGTTTGCAATCATCCAGATTTGTTTGAACGCCGAGAAGTCCGATCGCCATTTTATATGCCTGTGGAACCATACATCTTGCCTAAGCTTGTCTACCGTGAAGGTATATGTGATTGATTATTGTCTGGTATACTATATATTACTTAGAAATTATGGGTTTTTTGCATGCTGCTGTGTAATTTTCACATTGACAGTGCTTTACTGTTATCCATTTTTAAATAAAAATTGTTGTGTCTTTAATTTCAAGCGTAAGATGAGCGTGTGCATTGGTTTTATGTGCGGTTGCAGCAATACTGGACAGCTGTATTCCCAGCCGACATCACCTGCTTCGCAGCCAACTAAATATCTTTCACTCTGCTTACATTCATCGTTCATTGTTTCCTCTTCAAGGTATGTTTACGAGCTTGGAAAGTATCTGTCAGGGTATTACAATCTTTTACATTATTATTATTATTATTACCGGATGTTAGTTCGTTACCTGCTGATGCAGTTGCGTATTACATATGATACGATACAAGAAATTAAAGCATGCTCAAAACCTGATGGAAGCCATCTTAGTCTATTTCACGGAATCAGAAAATAAAAAAGCAACAAAAGGAAAATAAACGAACGACAAAAACTGGATATACTTGGAAGAAACAGTCCAAGAAATTAGTTCACTCCAGACACTCCAGTGTTTTTAAATCCAATTTCCATGGTACCTTTGTTAAACAGTTGACTCTGTTCTTACAGTTATTGTGAAAAAGAACCATTGGAGAGAAATTAAGATGTTTTTTAACAAATTGTTACACGTCATGCAAATCTAAGCCATCACTAAGTACCCTTCCTGTCGCCAGTCCTGCAGCCGGTAACTTAATGCATCTATGAACTGTACCAATGTAAATGTATCCAAAACACTGTCTTGTGTCTTATTTATCTTTCCAGATTTACTGTAGGTGAGGTTGGATTCTAACAGGTCTTTCGTGGAATGGGATTTTTACAGATGGATACCCTAGCTAATGCCAAGCTGAAAAATGCCATATACATGTGAGATGTGTTGCATATTTTAACTTTACATGCTGACCTAATTGCAGGTCTTGAAACTGCGACTCCCATGAAATGCCAGCCGTGCGAATGTGCTTGCAGCATTGTGGATAGTAGTTAGTAGTTTAGAATACCTAAGATGTGTCAGCATTGTTGCTAATTATGACGGCCAAGTCACCTCCAGTGATACCAATATGAACTCAAAAAGTATGAAACTCAGTTAACCTCGTGCATTTTTCCATGGTCCTCTTGAGTTTTCGTGAGGTCTTCTCGTTGGATAACTGCATATATTATTGTAATGGTCACAGGATGACAGCTTTCATAAGAATATAGCAGTTATTTGTTTGAGCGGCTTTTGCTGTCACATGTTCGTATTTACACGTAGATTTTCAGAATGAGATACTGCATACTGGTGCTCTTTGGTAGTTTAATTTATGTTTTAATTTTTTGAGTTTATGTGTTTTAGTTTGTAGTGTATCTTTTACCAGTTGATAAATGTGTTTTGTTTCAGGAGATGATGGAAGCAGTTGTTTCTCTTTTTCACGGTTCAGTAACATGTCTCCAGCTGAACTGCATGCCGTCATGCTTATTGGACTCTATGCTAGGTTTACAGTTTGCTATTCCGGCCTATAATCAGAGTTTAAAATCGATGTGATATATTGATGTTGCTGTGTGTTTGCTTTCATTTCTGTAAATTTCTAGTACGTTATCGAACGTGTTTATTTTCTAGAGATTGCGGAATTTCTTTGAAATGCAGTGCATGATAAGTCGAGGAAAGCCTGCATACCAAAAACCAGCTTGATTCATGAATCTCTTTCAGTACAATACTGGCTCATGGCAGACTGACACTGGCAGACAGCTAATACCATCACACAGGTGATTATTATTATTATTATGAAACGAGTAAGATTATAGTGTCGTAAAATCCAAAGGACTGCAAGAACACTTTACAAAAGTACGCATAAAAGCATGCATTCGGAGTCGAGCACAAGCAAAGATACGTCAG
>Ga0209782_1000586_pt1 | contig 16542 bp, 15 predicted proteins | sample WorMetmaBAHAMAS1_FD_187390 | JGI IMG/M metagenome (GOLD analysis project Ga0209782, IMG submission 187390) | Marine gutless worms symbiont microbial communities from Max Planck institute for Marine Microbiology, Germany - Inanidrilus... | ecosystem: Host-associated > Annelida > Digestive system...
AAGAATGCTTTCGACATGTTCAAAAGCGGCCTTTTCATCATAGAAGTGCTGCCGGTTTAGAACGCTCATCGTTTTTCTCCCAACTCAATAATTCTATTATACGAATCAGAATTGGGTTTGTAAAGTACAATATCGCCTATAAAATGACCGTGGGGTGATTTTCCAGTAACTTATGTCTTTTTAGACTGCCTCTAAGCACCACTGGTGACCACACAGATCACAAGAATCGGAATATCCACAAATCCGTGAAATTGGTTGCGCTCGACCCGAGGAGCCTCCAGTTGGGAAAATGTTCCTCTTTATACGCGCTCGCCCTGGCGCGACCTCCGCGTCCGTGGGGATGACGGTAGAAGGGCTGTCGGCAGCGAATCCGTGACGAGAATGGTCCGGGACATTTGTCCTCGGTTTTCCGGTGAGGAGCCGATGCGCCTCTGAGCCTGCAGAATATTCCGAAATGCTGTACCCGTGCGATGTTGTAAAATCCCGGAAGCATCGCAAGTGGGGGGAATCTCGCGGGGGAAACGACCGGAGGCCCGGACTGCCGGCCTTTGAGGATCCGATGCCGGAGTTATCTTAGATGAAGCCGGAGGTACCCCGAACCCCACGTAACCTTGGCCGTTCAATCTCCGGCACTGTGGGGCGCGCCTTCGTCGCATTGCTCGCCGGCATTCTGGATCTGGCGCTGGCGGGGGTGGTTGCGGTCGCCGCACTCGTTGCCGTTACCTTGCCCGATCTTCCCGACCCTAATACGCTCAAAGAGGTGCGCTTGTGGGAACCCCTGCGGGTGTACGCCACCGATGGCGGTCTGATGGCGGAGTATGGTATCGAACTTCGTAGTCCGGTGTCCTTCGACGAGATACCTCCCCTGGTGGTGAATGCATTCCTAGCCACCGAAGACACCCGCTTCTTCGAGCATGAGGGGATCGATCTCATGGGTATCGGACGGGCGGTGGTCAATTTCTTCCGCACCGGCGAGCGTACCCAGGGCGGCAGCACCATTACTATGCAGGTCGCGCGCAACTTTTTCCTGTCCAGAAAAAAGACCTTCCAGCGCAAGTTCGCCGAACTGCTGTTGTCACTGCGTATCGAGCAGATGCTCACGAAGCAGAAGATTCTCGAGCTCTATCTCAACAAGATTTTCTTCGGCTACAGGGCTTACGGCATCTCGGCCGCGGCGGCCCTTTATTACGGCAAGCGACTCGAAGACCTGGACATGGCCGAGATTGCCATGTTGGCCGGACTTCCGAAGGCACCCTCTACCAATAACCCGATATCCAATCCCAAGCGTGCCCGGAAACGCCGAAATCACATTCTGCGGCGTATGCGTGGCCTCGAGTATATCTCCCAAGAGGAATTTCAGACCGCTTCCGAGTCCGTTGACCAAGCCCGCCTGCACCGCAAGGAGGTGGATCTGCAGGCCGGCTATGTCGCCGAGATGGTGCGCCGGGAGATGGTCCAACGGTTCGGGGAAGGCGCCTACCGAGGAGGCTATCGGGTAACCACGACCATCGAACCCCGGCTTCAGCGCGTCGCCCAGAACGCGGTGCGCAAGTCCCTGCGGGCCTATGACCGGCGCCACGGTTATCACGGCCCCGAGGCCAGGCACGAGATTGCGGGCGCCAATGAGCAACAACTCAACCGGCTCTTGGGTGCGGTACACCGATTACCGGACCTGACCGCGGGCATCGTGACTCAGGCTGGTGCTAAAAAGGCCCGAGTCTACATCGGAAAGGGCGAGCATATTACCCTGGAGCTCAGCCAGGTCAGGGGCGCGCGTCCCTTCAGGAACGAGAACTGGAAAGGTCGGGCACCGCGCAGGGTGACGGATGCCGTGGCCGTGGGCGACCTGATCCGGCTCATAAAGGATAAGCGGGGAACCTGGAAGCTGTCGCAGGTACCCTCCATCGCCGGGGCCCTGGTATCCCTGTCGCCGGTGGACGGAGCGATTCGAGCCTTGGTGGGGGGATACCACTTCGACTACAGTAAATTCAATCGGGCGGTCGATGCGCGCCGTCAGGCCGGCTCCTGCTTTAAGCCCTTCGTATATGCGGCGGCCCTGGCCAAGGGTTACACCCCGGCCAGCCTGGTCCGGGACGAGCCAGTCTCCATCCGGGTCAATCGGTGGAAGGTATGGAAGCCGCGGAATTCCGACTATAAGAATATGGGACGGATCCGCATGCGCGTCGCGCTGACCCTATCGCGAAACCTGGCATCCGTGAATTTACTCAGACGGGTGGGATTGGCCGAAACCAGGAAATACATCCAGCGTTTCGGTTTTGCTCTCGGTGAGATTCCCGATGGTTTTTCAATCGCCTTGGGCACCGCCGGAGTATCTCTACTCCGGATGGCCGGGGCCTACGCCCTGTTCGCTAACGGCGGTTTCCGCGTGGAGCCCTATTTCATCAGTCAGATCAAGGATAGTACTGGCGAGATAGTCTTCGAGGCCACTCCGCCCCGTGCCTGCTCGAAATGCTGGGCCCGCTACCAGAGGTCGTCCGCCAGGACTGCCGGTCTCGGACGAACCGAAGGACCCCGTGCACAACGGGTATTGGACCCGGGTCTGACCTACGAGATGACATCCATGATGCGGGATGTCATCAAGCGCGGGACTGCACGCAAGGCCCTAGCACTCAGACGCGGGGACTTGGCCGGCAAGACCGGAACGACCAACGATGTACGCGATTCCTGGTTTTGTGGGTTTCAGAAGGACCTGGTTACTGCTGCCTGGATGGGCCACGACAGGTATCGCCCGCTAGGTAAGAGAGAGACCGGCGGCCAGGCGGGCCTCGGCATGTGGGTGGATTTTATGCGCGAGGCCCTTAAAGACAAGCCTCAGGCAGTTCTGAGGCCGCCCTGGGGTATGACCAGGGTACACGTCTCCACAGCCAGCGGACAGCGGATCAGATCAGGTGGGGTGGTGGAGTGGGTCCGTGCCAAGTATGCGCATGCTCTGCAGGGACCAGATCCCGTACCCTACATCGGGGGGGAAACCAGACGCAAACAGCCAGCCAGTTCACCTCGCGTTATCGATGATCTGTTTTAGGAGAACTTGAAAAATTGCCTTTCAAGATGAAAAAGGTTCTTGCCCTTCTCGTCATGGGCGTAGCCTTGGCCCCCGTGGGATGCTCTTTCGATAAAAAACGCCTCCAACCCGGAACTTCGGTGCTGGAGAAGTTGCCATTCGTCTACAAGATAACGGTGCAGCAGGGAAACATCTTCACCGAAGAGATGGTGGATCGTCTGAAGCCGGGCATGACGAAAAGTCAGGTCAAGTTTCTACTCGGGACCCCGATGCTGACCGACCTGTTCCACACCAATCGTTGGGACTATACCTATACGATACGTCGCGGTCACGACGAGATGGCTATGAAGCGCCTGGTCCTGCTGTTCGAGGATGATGATACCCTGGTGCAGGTACGTGGCGACCTGCGGCTGGATCCCAGGCGTGCGGCCCGGCGCCGGCCCGCAGACCTGTTGGTCTCGGTGCCAGATTGGCAGGACGACCGCGGATTATTCGCCACGGCCATCTCAAAGCTGAAGCTGGCGCCGGTAGAATAGCGGTTCAGGAACGAGCATAGAGCAACAATCAGGCCGGTTCGTTGCCGCCGATCCGCTTGCGCATGATCTTCCCTTGCGCTGCACGTTTCTTGCGCGCCTCTTTGGGATCCGCGATCAGCGGTCGGTAAATCTCTACCCGATCACCGGGCTCCAGGGCCCGATCGAGTTGCACGAGCTTGCCGAACACCCCCACCCGGTTGACCGCCAGGTCGATCTCCGGGAACCGTTGCAGGATCCCGGAACGTCTGATGGCCTCTTGGGCCGTGAGCCCCTGCTCTGCGGCTACCGAGAAAATCACCTGCTCGTCCGCCCGGGCATAGGCAACCTCGACCCGCTTCCGATCCTCAGTCACGGTAGAGCTCCTCGGCCCGCTTGCAGAAGGCGTCCACCAGCGTGTTGGCGATCTGATTGAACACCCTGCCGAAGGCTTTGTCGATGAGCTTGCCGGAGAACTCGAAGTCGAGCTCGAGCTTCACCTTGCAGGCATCCCGACGTAGGGGCAAAAAGGTCCAGGCCCCCTGAAGTCTGCGGAAGGGTCCGTCTACCAGCTTCAGCTCTATCCTTTCCGGGGGAACGAGCCGATTACAGGTGGTGAAGGCCTGGTGGATACCTACCCGGGCTACTTCCATGCGACCACAAATCCAGTCGTTCTCCCGGGACAGGACCTCAGCAGCCACGCACCAAGGCAGAAACTCCGGATAGGCCTCCATCTCCAGCACCAGATTGAACATCCGGGAAGCGGAGAAAGTGACCAAAGCGCTCTTGGTAACGACCGGCACCTGCGGAACCCAGGACTTACATAAACCCAATCGCATTGAGAAACACAAGAACGACCGCGAGGGGAGCGATATAGCGGATCAGCATCCGCCACAAACGATAGGTCAGACCTTGGCCCATGGCAAGCTCATCCCGAGTCGATGTGCGAGACATGAACCAGCCCGCGAACAGGGCCATTGCCAGTCCGCCTAAGGGAAGCATGAAATTGGCGGTAAGGATATCGAGCAGGTCGAAGATCCCTTTTGTCTTCTCCTCCCCGGCAAAATTGAAAGTGAAGGCCCAGTCGCTGAACGACATGATGGTCACAATTCCCAGGAGCCAGGTGACGATACCCACGTAAACCGCGGCGCGTACCCTTTCGAACCCCTGGTTCTCCACCAACCAGGCAACCGCCGGCTCGATGAGCGAGATAGCGGAGGTCCAGGCCGCGAACACCAGCAGGACGAAGAACAGGGTGCCGAACAGCAGACCGCCGGGCATGTTGCCGAATGCGATCGGCAGAGTCAGAAAGACCAATCCGGGTCCCGCCCCCGGCTCCAGACCGTTGGCGAAGACGATCGGGAAGATGGCCATTCCCGCTAACAAGGCGACCATGGTATCCATCAGAGCGATGATGAGACTCGAACGGGTGATCGAAGCACTCGCGGGCAGGTAGGAGCCGTACACCATGATGGCCCCCATACCCAGGCTCAGGGTGAAGAAGGCATGCCCCATGGCGGTAACCACCGCCCCCGCGCTCAGGGCGCCGAAGTCGGGGACGAACAGGAATTCGATTCCGTCCATGAATTTGCCGCTGGTCAGCGCGTAGCCCACCAAGACCAGGAGCAGCACGAACAGGAGCGGCATCAGGACGCGCACCGCCTGCTCCAGGCCGGAACGTACGCCGCGGGAGATGACGGTGATAGTCATCACCATGAAAATCGTGTGCCAGGCAAGCAACCGCTCCGGATCACCGAGCAAGGCGTCGAATAGGTCGGCGGCGGTCTCGCCGGTCAGGGACGTGAAGGTGCCTCCCAGCGCGCGGAACGTGTAAGCGATGGCCCAGCCGGCGATGACGCTGTAATAAGAAATGATAAGAAAGCCGGCGATCACCCCTCCCCAGCCGATCAGCTGCCAGAAGCCATGCCGACCCTCTTCGTAAGCCAGGGTGCGCATGGTGTTTATGGGGCTCCGGCGTCCGCGGCGCCCGATGAGGATTTCCGCCATCATGATGGGGATACCGATCATCGACACACACAGGATGTAGACCAGTACAAAGGCGCCGCCTCCGTTCTCGCCTGTGATGTAAGGAAACTTCCAGATGTTTCCCAGCCCGACCGCCGAACCCGTTGCCGCCAGTATGAATGCCAGCCGGGTTGTCCACATACCATGGATAGAGGTTGTCACTGTCATCGAATATTCCTTGAGCGCCATCCGAATGGGGTCCGGCGTCTGCCCGAATCAAAAATCAGGAATCACTATTTTCCGACAATCGATGGTACCACTCAAGCCGGGGCCGATTCGGCTCGACTGTGGAACAGACAGTAAGTTGTCAAGCACCGCCGCGGAAATGCTAGAATTGGGTTCCCCAATAAAAATCGCCTACTAGGGGGCGTTCTCAATTAAGCCAGATCCACGTAGCGCAGGCGTCCCGCTTGCCGGAACGTGAGCGTTTCGTCCGCGGGTGCAGGCGAGACGCCTGCGCTGCCTTCTTGTTTTTTGCGATGACCCGGCTTAATTGAGAACCCCCCTGAGCTTATCGCATCTGGATTTGGTGGGCTTTCGGCGCAATGTCCTCATGGAGTCCGAGTGACGTGCATCGCGGCTGAAAATCCAGGTATGGCGGGCAGATCAGATCGGGGCCGTAGCTCAACCGGGAGAGCGTCGCGTTCGCAATGCGAAGGTCAGGGGTTCGATCCCCCTCGGCTCCACCATCACCCCGCCCTCGTAGCTCAGCAGGATAGAGCAATCGCCTCCTAAGCGATAGGTCACAGGTTCGAGTCCTGTCGAGGGTGCCCATTTGAGTCGGACAGGGAAGAGGGTTATTGCTTGATCGACTTGTCGTGCCTCCACGCGCGGCGGTACCTGTTTATGGAATTTTTTCCGCAAATAAACGCAATTTGCGTTCATTCGCGTCCTTTCGTGCGGTCCGTGGTTTTCCGGTTTCCGTACAAAATTCACGCCTCGTCGGGCTGAGGCAAAGCCCCTAGTACCCCGTTCCACCTTATTTTGCCTGCTCAGCGAGGCGAGAAGCGGTCAGATGCGAGGCGCGCGAGCGCAGGAAGAGCAAGCCCTCTTTCCAGCTCGCGTAACCACGCCGCTGGCCGCTTCTCGTTGCACCTGCAGGGAGCCCCCAAAACGCGCCCGAGTGTTACAGCGCTTGGCAATTAATTCCCGGCGCGCTGTGCCTTACCTGGGCGCGTTTGGGAGGGTTCTGAGAGTGAAAAATAAGGTGAAACGGGGTACTAGTACTGCTGAGCAGAAATAGTGATGCCGCTCGTGGTCAAACCTCGTGGTCAAACGGTGGGGGGCGTATCTTGATATGTCGCTCTTGGATTGGAAGTTGCCGCGACGGATGAGCTGGAGAGCCAGATTTCGATCTGGTTGAGCCAAGAAGCGTGTTTGGGTATGAAATGGAACCCCAAGGGATGTTCAGGATCGCTGAGAAACGCCTGACTAGACGCGGCGTTGCGTAGAATCCCACAGCGTCCTTTGCGGCCGAGATCGCCTTCAGAGCCGGTGCGCTCTGCCACCCAGCGGACCGCCGACTCGGAGTAAGGTGTTGAGGTTGTCCATCGCCAGGTGCTATTCGCGGTTGTTGCACGAGTGCCGCGAGATGGGCGGCGAAATCCCCCTCGGTGCGCGTTTCGCCGATGTCTGCACTCGTCGCCGCGCCGGTGGCGACGTTGAAGCTGGCGATGAGGGTACAGGTGCCGTGTCGGGTGTGCTCGAACCCGCGCCGTTCGACGCGCCCGGGCTTGACGGGCAAGGTCGGAGCGATGCGTTTGAGGACCTGGATGCTGGTCATCCGGTCGTCTCGTCGATGCTGAGGGTTGGGATACCAGCGGTGGCACGCTCGGGGGCGAGCCGATAGGTCTGGCAAATGTCATGGCACTTCTCGGCGAACCGTGGATCGGGCTTGGCGTCGAGCCACCCGCGCACACGATGCCGCGTTTGATCGCCTCTCGGCGGCCAGTTTCCACTGGGTCCAATGGGTGATGGCCCACCCGCTGTCGCACGGATCCTCGCAGGCCAAGGCGAGGATCGCGCAGGCATCCTCGGCGCTGTAGGTGGCCGGCGTACCGGGGCGCGGGGCATCAGCCAAGCATTCGGCGACACGGTTGCCTGTGCTCGCGAGCCAACGCCGCCGACAGTTGCGAACCGTTATGCGGGCGGATGCCCAGACGCGTGGCACTCGGCTGGATGCCGACGCCTTCGCTGGCAAGCAGCACGATCCGGGCGCGCAGCGCCACGTGTTGGGCGCAGGTCTGCTGACGGACCAACGCTTCGAGGTCGCGGCGCTCGCGTTCGCTCGGATAAATCGGATTGGCTTCGTTAGCGGGCATGGCTGCTCCAGTCAATAACAACAAACCTATAAGATCGGCAGATATACTAAAATTTATGTAGTAACAATTTCCCGGCAAAGCCGTGGGCTTTCGTTTGTGAGCCGCTCAAAGCGGCTTTCGGGGTCGCTAGCGCGACCCCAACGATTTGCTACCGCCTAAAGGCAGTCAATCAGCGCCACAGATTCATTCGGTTGTTCAAGTCGCTGATCTTCCGCCTCCTGATGTCGGATGTACCCGCGGATCACCCGCTCATCTCGACCGACAGTCGAGACATAATACCCCCTCGCCCAAAAATGTTGCCCAACAAAATTGCGCTCACGCTCACCATAGACTCGGGCCACGTGGATCGCGCTTCTCCCCTTGATGTACCCAACCACTTGCGACACTGCATACTTTGCTGGGATCGAAATCAGCATATGAACATGGTCAGGCATCACTGATTTGCCGGGTCTCGTCCCTCGACCCAGCCTACTGCTTTAAATCAATGGGTTAGCCTGTAGGCTGGGTTCAGGGACGAATCCGGCTTTCCCTGCCCCCTGACAACTGCCCCTTGGCTCTTCTCTGGTCGGAGACAGAAGAATGCCTCGCAACCGACGGGACCAGGATCCAAAACCCTGGTCACTCCAGGATGGCAAGCTCGCGATCCTGCGCACCGCGGCGGACGTGCGCGGGCTCTATTTCAGCTTTCTCCTGTTCGCCTTCTATGTGGCGGTCATCGTCTTCTCCACCGACGACGAACAGCTTCTGAAGGGAGCCGGCGCCGAGCTGCCCTTGCTCGGTGTGGAGCTGCCCCTGGTGGGGTTTTATGTGGTCATTCCCTGGCTGATACTGGTCTTCCACGCCCATCTGCTCAGCCAGTTCTACCTGCTGTCACGCAAATTGTTCAACCTCGACCATGCACTCAGGTTACTGCCGCCGAGGCTGGAGCCGATTTAGCGGGATTTGACCTTTCCCCTCATCTTCAGCCACCGGATTGTCGGCACCCAGCATCCGCAGCTGATCCGCTAGGTATTCGGATCGGCGGTTGTCGTCACCATCCTGCTGACCTCCGTCGCCCTGCTGCTGGCCGTCCAATGGAAGTTCCCACCCTATCACAGCGCATGGATCACCCTGGATCACCAAGCGGTATTCGCCTTCGATCTGCTGCTAGTCTGGATCTTCTGGCCACGCTTGTCCGCCCGTTCCGGACGCTGGCAGGCATGGTGCCCTACTCCTGGCGCCCGCACGTATTTGGGGAAATTTGGCACTTCGTTCGCCCCGGCTGTCGGCGCCGACGCTGGTACATGTGGGGGATTCTGGGGACTACCTTCTTCCTGTTGCTCTTCGGAATCTGGACCCTGTTAGTTCCGCCCAGCAACGGCATCGAATGGCTGATCGGATACCAGCCGTGGCTAGACCGGATTCATTGCAATCTGGTGCTGCGTGAACGGATCCTGATGCGTAAAGACCCCCCCTGGTCGAGCTCCTGTCCGCTGCCCGTGAGAAGAAGGATACCGAAACGGAAGCGGCGGAAGCGGAGGTCTGGACAAAGGACGGCGAGGTACTGGATCTACGGAGACGGGATCTACGCTATGCCGATTTCTCCCAAAGCAGGCTTTGGGACGCGGACCTCCGGGAGGCGCAGCTCCGGGGCGCGGATCTCCGGTGGGCGTCGGTCTATGGAAACAGGTTCCGGAACGCGGAGCTTTCACTCGCCGACTTGCGGGATCTGCGCTCGCCGCGCGACGAATGGGAAGGGCTGTCCTCTGTGTTCTTGGAGACCGAGGAACTGGAGGCCAAGCTGGAGCAGGAAGGGAAACACTGGCCCGAGGAGGGGCGGAGACGGGTCGAACGGGCCATTCGTTTCTGGTCCATCGCCTTCGGCCTGCCTTTGGAACCGACGGCGATCTCACCGCTCCAGAGATTCAATGTGATGCACGACTGGCGGGACCCGTTCGCGGCTTGGCCGGCACCGCCGGATGTGGCCACGTTCGAGCGGACGCATGCGGACTATCGCGCCCAACTTGCCTGCGACAATTGCTACATCGCCAAAAGGATGTGGGGGTACGCCAAAAAGACAGAGCGGATCTAAGGGTGATCTGGTGTTGGAACTGGCGCTCCAAACCAAGGCCAAATCGAAGGGTTGTTCCGTCCTGGCCGAGGTGCTTGAGGCAGACCAATGACCGTCCTTCTCTAGCTCCCACGCTCCGGAGACTTATGAAAGTATTCGGTTTTCCCGGAGACGGTGGGATGAGATTGACGTATTCCACGCAAAATTCCGCGCCATGTGGGGCTAGGGAAAAGCTATGACGTTTAATCTGGGGAAATCGTGTCATTCTGTCCCTAACTCTCTAGAAAATTCAGCAATACTTTCACAGTCTCTGGAGCGTGGAAACGAGCCAAGAGAACTACGAATCACACGAATCTTCGCGAATCGGATTTGTGCAACCGAGAATCCTGAAAACTGCAGGCGGGGACGCCTGCGCTACACCCCACGGGGGGCTTTTACGACACCCTCGGCGGGAGAGGGGCTTTTGCGACACCCTCCTTCGGTTCGGGATGAAAGATCCCTCCCTTCGGTTCGGGATAAAATTTCGCGAGGATTCGCGTGATTCGTAATTTTCTCTTTGGGCATGGGTATTTTGGTACGATCCTTGCTGAGGAAACACCCGATGCACGGGTGTCCGCACCTTTCACGGGGACCTTAAACTGAGTATGATAGGGTATCTTTGACCCACGGCGCCTTTAAATTTAAAACAGCAACCATCGGAGACCAACGCATGTCGTCCAGCATCTTGAAGAAAATCAAAGAAGAGGAAGTGAAGTTCGTCGATCTTCGCTTCACCGACACCCGCGGTAAGGAACAGCACGTTACTCTGCCGGCCGACGTCATCGATGAGGAGTTCTTTACGGAAGGGAAGATGTTCGACGGCTCGTCGATTGCCGGCTGGAAGGGGATTCAGGAGTCGGATATGGTGCTGATGCCGGATGCAGGCACCGAGACCCTGGACCCCTTCTCCGATGAGAATCAATTGATTATCCGTTGCGATATCCTCGAACCCTCCACCATGCAGGGTTATGAGCGCGATCCCCGCTCCCTGGCCAAGCGCGCCGAGGCCTACCTCAAGTCCACCGGGATCGCCGATGCCGCCTATTTCGGCCCGGAGCCAGAATTCTTTGTGCTGGACGACGTGCGTTGGGGTGCCGATATGAGCGGCGCCTTCTACAAGGTCGATTCCGAAGAGGCCGACTGGAACTCCGAGCGGGTCTATGAGGACGGGAACATCGGCCACCGTCCGGGGATCAAGGGCGGCTATTTTCCCGTCCCGCCGGTCGATTCCCTGAGCGATCTGCGCTCCGCCATGTGCCTGGCCATGGAAGAAATGGGCGTGACCATCGAGGTCCACCACCACGAAGTCGCCACTGCCGGTCAGTGTGAGATCGGTACTCGATTCGCTACCCTGGTCAAGCGCGCGGACTGGAATCAGACCATGAAGTATGCGGTCTGGAACGTGGCCCATGCCTATGGCAAGACCGCTACTTTCATGCCCAAGCCCCTGGTCGGCGACAATGGTAACGGGATGCATGTGCACCAGTCCCTGGGTAAGGACGGACAGAACATTTTCTCAGGCGACAAGTACGGCGGCCTCTCCGAGACGGCGCTCTACTACATCGGCGGCATCATCAGGCATGCCCGTACCCTCAATGCTTTCACCAACGCCTCTACCAATTCCTACAAGCGTCTCGTACCTGGCTTCGAGGCACCGGTCATGCTGGCCTATTCCGCCCGTAACCGTTCGGCCGCGGTCCGAATCCCCCATGTGGCCAATCCCAAGGCGCGTCGCATCGAGGTCCGGTTCCCGGATTCCACCGGTAATCCCTACCTCTCCTTCTCCGCCATGGTGATGGCCGGTCTGGATGGGATTCTGAACAAGATCCATCCTGGCGATCCCATGGATAAGGATCTCTACGACCTTCCGCCCGAAGAGGAGAAGGCGATCGCCCAGGTCTGCTATTCCCTGGACCAGGCCCTGGATGCGTTGGACAAGGATCGGGACTTTCTCACCGCGGGCGAGGTGTTCAGCGATGACCTCATCGACGGCTATATCGACCTGAAGATGGAAGAGGTAACCTCACTGCGCATGACTACCCACCCGCTCGAGTTCGATATGTACTACAGCTTGTGAGCCTGATACGCTTGTACATGAAAACCGGAAATAAGAACCACGGATGGGCACGAATTGGCACGAATGTTTCCGTAGGCACAAAAAGCCCCTCTCTCTTCGAGGGTATCGCAAAAACGGTGATGTCAGCTGCCAATCTGTGAAATTTAAACCACAGAGGACACTAGAGAACGCCGAGAAGGGCACAGGCCAATTCTTTGTGTCCTCTGTGGTTCAAAATCAAGGAGAATGCAGGTCCTCACCGATTGCCCCCGGAAGGGTTTTTGCGGCACCCTCGTGAGAGAGGGATTTTTGGTTCCCATAGGAACATCCATGTTAATTTAAAATTCCAAATTCGCGTGATTCGTGGTCTTTGTTTCCGGATGATGAGTCATCACCAAGAACAGGAAATGCGGATGGAATTTGAGGTTATAGTTGACAGTATTTTTCTGGAACTGGTACCAGAAACAACCATAAATCCAGAGCGTACATATTGTATTGGATGAAAGTGCTGGATTTACGTTGTGGTTTGGAGAGGCAAAGTTTTACAGCAGTATAGTGACACAGTTTCCCTAATTCGCTTTTGTATTCATACGCACTGACACTAATCATTACACCTTTAGATCAAACAACTGCTGAAGCGCGGCGATCACATATCTGCAGTCGTTTTGCGCCAATGCGCCTGCCTTGCGGATCATCAATTGATGATCCAGAGTGAACAATTTCATACGCACTACGGAGGCGGAGGGTAACCCCGCTGAATTCAGATCTTCGATCTCCACATCCAACGGCCAGGTAGAATGCTTGGCATTGGTGATCATCGCCGGTACTGACTGTTCAATCCGCTTGTTGCAAGCTCTTGGCATCGGACAGTACCAGAGCGGGTCTGTGTTTTGTGGTTGAACGGTCCTAAAGGGAAAGGGTGCCACGAAGACATCGAAGGCATCAAAGGTCACGATAGGCCTCCTCATCGGTCTCCGACACCCACTCGTTCAGGGTACCTTCCAGGCCTCAAGCAAACGCGAGATCCATGTGCCGGGCCTTGCGAAGATGAGCCTTTTCGTTCTCGATGTCGAAGGCGATTGCGTCACCGGCTTCCGGGTAGAGCAGACGCCGCACCGGCTCGGGTATTGTTGCCTGGTATTCTTTCGTCAGTTTGCTTGTCGCTGTACGCATGATAAGGTCTCCGTAACCAGGGTAAGACTAACATTACCCAGAGTTGGTAATGCCCATGATTTCCGATAACCCGCAAGCCGAACCTGTCGAGAAGAAGGTACTGGATCATCTGGTCACCGCGATACTGCTGTTCGACAGTGACCTGTGCCTCAAGTACATCAACCCTGCGGGGGAAATGCTGTTCCGGGCCAGCTCCCGCCATGTGCTCGGGCAAAGAGCCGACACCTTGATGCCGTGGCCCGAGTGCCCGGTGGCGCAGCGGTTGCGTGATGCCCTGGACACTCGTCAGCCCTTTACGGAAAGGGAGGTCACGGTCCCGCTGTCCGATGGTCACACGATCATGGTCAGCTGTACGGTTCTGCCGCTGCACCAGTCCGAGGCGTCACCCGAGGCCCTCGTCGAGCTGTGCCGGGAGGACCATCATCTGCGTATTGTCCGCGAAAAGCACCTGCTCTCTCAGCACCAGGCGACGCGGGCATTGCTCCGGGGTTTGGCCCACGAGATCAAAAACCCCCTGGGCGGTCTGCGTGGTGCCGCCCGACTGCTGGAGCAGGAGGAATCGTTCCGCGAGTACACGCGCATCATCGTCGGCGAAGTGGACCGGCTGCACAAGCTGATAGACCGGATGCTCGGCCCGAGCCTCCTGCCCAGACAGGAGCGTGTCAATATCCATCAGGTTCTGGAGCATGTGTGCGGGCTCCTGGCAGCGGAGCATCCCGACGGCCCAGTGATCATCCGCGACTACGATCCCAGCATCCCGGATTTCAAGGGAGACCCAGACCGCCTGATCCAGGCCGTGCTCAACCTCGCCGGGAACGCGGTTGCCGCGTCGGGACCGGACGGCCGGGTCGAGTTTCGCACTCGGGTGCTGCGCTGCTTCACGATCGGGAACAAACGTCACCGTTTGGTCGTGCGGGTGGAGGTGGTCGATGACGGCGAGGGTATATCCCCCGATTTACTGGATCGTATCTTCTTCCCCATGGTATCCGGGCGCCCGGGTGGAACGGGCTTGGGGTTGCCGATTGCGCAAGAGCTGGTCAACCAGCACGGCGGCCTGATCGAATGTGAGAGTCGCCCCGGGAAGACCCGGTTCTTCATTTACCTGCCGCTGGAGTTTCCCCATGGATAGCAGGCCGAAGGTATGGGTAATCGATGACGACCGGTCCATCCGTTGGGTATTGGAACGGGCACTGAACAAGGCGGGTATGGACGTGACGAGCTTCTCGAACGGTGTCGGTATCATGGAGTCCCTCCGGCGCGAGGAGCAGCCGGACGCCATCGTCTCCGATGTCCGCATGCCCGGCATCGACGGTCTGGACCTGTTGCGGCAGCTGACGTCCGAACACCCCGGCCTGCCGGTCATCATCATGACGGCGCACTCCGATCTCGACAGCGCCGTCTCGGCCTTCGACGGCGGGGCCTTCGAGTATCTACCCAAGCCCTTCGATCTCAATGAAGCAGTGGATCGAACCCGGCGCGCGTGTCGCCGCAACCCCGACGGCAATGACGTGGGCGGTGAGCCCCTTCGGCGGCTGCCGGACATTGTGGGTGAGGCGCCGGCGATGCAGACAGTGTTTCGCGCTATCGGGCGCCTGGCACGCTCGAACGTTACCGTGCTGATCAACGGTGAGTCCGGGACCGGAAAGGAGTTGGTTGCACGGGCGTTGCACCGTCACAGCCCGCGGTCCCATCGGCCCTTCATCGCACTGAATGTGGCGGCGATTCCCCGCGATCTCCTGGAATCCGAGCTGTTCGGGCATGAACGCGGGGCCTTCACCGGCGCCCACAGCAAACGTGCAGGGCGCTTCGAGCAGGCGGACGGCGGCACCCTGTTTCTGGATGAGATCGGCGATATGTCGGCGGAGCTGCAGACCAGGTTGCTGCGCGTCCTCGAGGATGGAGAATTCTACCGCATCGGCGGTGTCTCCCCGGTCAGAGTCGATGTGCGGATCATCACCGCCACGCACCGGAATCTCGAACAGAGTGTCCACCACGGACTCTTTCGGGAGGATCTCTTCCACCGTCTGAACGTCATCCGTATCCGCCTTCCGGCATTGCGCGAACGCCGCGAGGACATTCCGTTGCTGATGCGACATTTCCTGTCCCGGGTTGCCGCCGAGTTGGATTGTGAGCCTAAAATCTTACTACCGGGTGCCGCGGAAAGGCTCAGCTGCCTCGAATGGCAGGGCAACGTGCGTCAGCTCGAGAACACGGCGCGCTGGTTGACGGTGATGGTCTCCGGCAAAGAGATTCAGGCGGAGGACTTACCCCCCGACCTGGGGAATATGAACACCGGAAAGGTGGAGGACGAACCGTGGCAGACCTCCCTGCGCCGATGGGCCCGCAATGGACTCCGGCAGGGGCGGACGGCCTTGTTGGACCGGGCGCTCCCCGTATTCGAGCGGGTTCTCATTGAGACGGTCCTGGAGCACACCGGCGGCCGGCGCCAGGAGGCCGCACGGCTGTTGGGTTGGGGTAGGAACACTCTGACCCGCAAGATCAACGAGCTGGGGCTGGACTCGGATGCCCTTGCGGTCAAGGATGCGGAATAGTTTGAACCGCAAAGGGCGCAAAGGGCACAAAAATTTCCGTAGGCTGGGTTGAGGAACGAAACCCGGCATCCCAAGGCGAGCGCGTATAGCGTCGGCCGGTTGGTCTATTTGCCTGCAGAGCAGGTCCGCGCTTGCCATCCCTGGCGCCTGGGTCCCGGCGTCCCAGCCGGGACGACGGTCTTTTATCCACGGATTACGCAGGTTTTCGCATCCGTGAAGATCCGCGTGATCTGCGGATGAAAACGATGAGAAAAGGTTGAATAGCGGTAATTGATTAGCGACCCAGGATCGCGAAGGGCTAGGCGTGATTAGAGATCAGTTGGATACGGATGTGATTATATCTGACGTATGAGGAATTGAGCATAACGATTTGAAAAGGCGAATCCACAGGCGTATCGTTTCCCGACATGAGCGAAGCGGAACTGTCAGAGCTGAGCATCCAAGATGCTTATCGTACTTGTCATGGAGCTGCGAGAACAAAACGCGCGGCTGGCCGCGGAAATCGTTGCGCTCAAGCGCCGCCTCGGAGAGAAAGAACGTTCCTCCAAGCGGCAAGCCGTAACCGCAGGTGACCGCGTACTCCCTGGAGGTGCGCAAGTGCCTCAATTGCGGGCGCACGCTCCGCGGGCACAACACCCGCAAGTCGATCCGAGCCAACACGGAGCGACGGCGCGCCGCGTGGGGAATGGCGTATTCACGCGCCCCCATGCTTTGCACTACGGTATCGGGGTACCGATGCGCAAGGTGCCGACGATCCTGCGCGAGCTGTGCGGGGTATCCATCACTCAAAGC
>Ga0209782_1000587_pt1 | contig 16518 bp, 12 predicted proteins | sample WorMetmaBAHAMAS1_FD_187390 | JGI IMG/M metagenome (GOLD analysis project Ga0209782, IMG submission 187390) | Marine gutless worms symbiont microbial communities from Max Planck institute for Marine Microbiology, Germany - Inanidrilus... | ecosystem: Host-associated > Annelida > Digestive system...
TACAAGCTAAAATTACAGTTCATACTCTACTAAAAAATCGCTGTGTCCACAAAATGTCGCCATAAACTGCTCTTTAAATCATCACTATTAGACCATAATGCTGATCAACGAACAGCATCATAGCACTGAAGGCTCCCTCTCAGGCACAACATTTGAGATGATAAGTTAGCAAGCAATAACAGCAAAATAATTGAATGCGATAACTGATGAAGACACTGCTGATGAGGTTATCATTGCTACACTTCCATACATCTTCAATATGGACGTATGGGATGCCCACGCAGAAAATAACATGTTTCCCAAAATGACAGAGAAAAGTGTTTCTTTCCCAGACAATATTGGAGAGCATTCTCGCCCAACAACAGTATGTATTGGCTGAAATTCTGGCTAATTTCGGTGTATGCTAAAACTGTAGAAATGCGTTTAACTGCACTGATTTCACTACAAACACAATGATTCAACATATTCTGATCCCGCATTAACTGCCAAACAATACACTAATTACCTACCACATTTCCAACTTGTGCATCCGCAACTTTTCTGCTGTTTGACTTTTCCAGTTCCTGCTCGAGTTCACAAACGCGGGACTGCAGTGCTGCAATAAGCTGCTGCTTTTCACTCGCTGTCTGCTGGCAAGGATCGACCGGATCACGTGCAGTATCTAAACTTGGCAACGTTTTCCGCACCGGAACGGCATCGTTTGTCTGCTCGCCTCCAACTGGGGTCTGCATCAGTGACAGAATGCTGAACGGTTCGTCCGTCCTCTCCTCGCGAGTCTGCGCATCATGCTCGTCCGTCTGGCTGTTTGAAGACGTTCTCTTCTGCTCGAGTCGATAGGCACGCCGTTCAGCTGACGACAATTTCAACGTCAGATGGGCAACCTTCTCCTCAAGCTCCGAAACCTTTTGCCGATGAGAAACTTCCGCAGTTCGTAGCTCACGTTTGAGACTATCCACTTGAGATGTGAGCTCAGACTGCCGATTTTCCGAGCTACGCAGCTCAGTTTCATATTGTTTCTTCAGACGATCTAGACTACCATGCTTACCAGTGTCGGCAATGCCTGATTCCTCTTTCTCAGTACCAGCATCAGCACACGCCAGCTTCATCTCACCTTTACGATGTTGATTCATCTGCTGATCTGTATCCAATTTAAGTTCCATCGTTCCTTCTTTCTGCTGCGAAATCTCTCTAATATTCCCCGGCGTTGTTTGCAGCTCTTTTGTTAAATTATGAACCTGAGATGTCAATTCAGAATTCTTTTGCTCCAAACTGTCAACCATCAACTTTAGTTTGTCGTGATGTGACTGCTGATTTTTTAATACTGCAATCTCTGCTGTTAGACTACTGATCTGGTTTTTCATTTCGTCAGCCGCATGCTCTGCCAGTTGGTTTCTCTTTTCCTTCTCCGATACCGTCATTTCCAGCCTAGCTATCTCACGTGCCGACTGCTTTAAATCAAGTTCCAGGTTGGATATGACGGTTGAGTTTTTATCGAGCTTTAGCTGCATGGCGGAACTGCCTTCAGTAACGTCGTTCAACTGCCCTCGCAATGAATCTCGTTCTTTTGCCGTTCTCGAAAGCTGGTCCAGTGCATCTTTTATTCGTCGTTCTGTCACTGCCAATTTATCCCGAAGACATGCAATTTGCTTATCTTCTTCTGCACCGTCACATTCAGACACCGTCTGTGTTGCCGCGACGTTTCTTGACTGAGCCTGCTCTTCTAACGTTCGTCTAATATGGATCAGTTCTCGTTCGAGATCGTTGCAGTGATGAAATTTAGTGTCCAGCTGTCGTTCAAGTATAGCCACCTTATCGGTTTCCTGGTCAATCATGCTGTTCTTCCTCTGCAATTCCGACTTCAGTCCTTCAGTATGTGAGTAGGCCAGCTGCAGTTCTTCTTTCTGCTGTCGGAGTTCTTCAGACGTTATCGCCACCTTCTGAGACATATCGATTACGCTGTGTTCCAGACTGGCTACCAGATCACGAAACTGATCACGTTCGTCCTTAACCGACTGAAATGTCTCCTGGAGTTCTCGTTCGACCGAAGAACGAACCTTCTGCGCCGACTGCGCCAGCTGAAACTGCAGGCTTTCGATCTCGGACTTTTGTGATCGCATTGTCTTCAATGCTTGCTGCAACTTGCGCTTTTGGCTCTGTGCCTATAATTTGAAAATAAAAACAAAAAAAAACTATCACATTAACTAAAGTGGACAACTTAATCACTAACCAGAATCTTAGGGGAAAACAATATACAAACACAGAACGAAACAGCAATATCACCATTTCAAAATTTTCTGCCAATAAATGCTTAGCTCTGTGCTGTAAGGTACTATCTGAGCAAAAGCACCGCGAAAAACAAGGCAAGGTAATTGCACACTCTGCTCCTGACACGATAGCACCACTTGCATAAAGGAATCGTCTAGTGTTGGTGCCCACCGCTGTCTAGGACAACCATGCAGCAGGGGTGTTATGCTGTAAACACACTGCAGCAAGGCTGCCGTTATGGCACCTCGTCACCATAGGGCCCATTATACAAAAACATGACGTAAGATCATAACACAGTACAGTGCCACCAAATAAGGACAGAGTCACGACCATAAGCAACATGCGCCGATAAAAATTTGGTGAAATTTGGACGTGTGGTTTCTGAGATATGTTCACATACCACCACATCCTCATCACAATACTCTGCAGCTGAGACGGGCCAGAGTAACTACCAACAGATTTCCTGCAAACTATAAAACAGACAGAAAATTTATCGAGACCTTTAATTTACTCCTCTCAGTCGCAGCTTCAAGTTCAGCAACTCTTTCATGCAGAGACATAGCTGACACGTGCGAACTCTCCGAGCGGCTGTCATCCAACTAAGACATCAACAACAACAACAACAACAACCGTTTTACGGCCCTTTATACCACACCACCCGGGCGAGCCGGTACAACAAGACACATTCACTCATTCACACCTATCATGATCGCCAAACCATCTTTTATCAACATCCTCCAATCCATCTACACGATCCGTAGCGTCCTAGAGCGCACAATCATATGTAGAAAATCAACAGAAATAAACACACACATACATCATCCGAATTTCCAACACACTATCACAAAAACTGACTGGTCTGACTTGCCTCTGAAGCTGCAGCTAAAGTCTTATGGCGGCATAAAATGTGTGCACTGTTTTCAGCCGTGGCTGTGTAGATCCCAGGAGTTAAAAACAAAAAAAAACAGGCTGGAATGTCTACATGCCAAGCCATCTGCAACAAGTTTTGTATTTATAACACAATCAACAGTGTCAGCACACTGACTGGTTGAAATAACAAGGATCAAAAGTAATTTGGCAATGGCCACATCGCTGCTGCACTTAAATCTACCTGGCGAACGTATCGAGATCAGACGACAACTGGTTATAAACAAGACTGCCCAAAGTAATTTGGGAACAGGCCATGTCGCCACCCCTGGTGTCAGATCCACTCGTAGCTGTTGTTCACAATCATTCGACCGTATTTGCCAGATGGCATTGATGTGCATGCCAATCTGATACACGTGAGAGTGATGACATGGCCTAAAAACTAACAAATCAAGTATTATTACTACTAATCCAAGAAATTATTCCTTTCTTTTGCATATTCAAGTGGCAATATTTATTTCAATTCTACCTAAGATGACCCTGTGCTGATTACACACGCACAATGTTTATAAAGACAGAAATAAACCGGCCAACCTGAAGACTCGGCTTGGACAACTTGCACTGAATGTTAGCATCAGCTTCATGCATCTCCGAGCAGTTTCTCACACCAGAACTACTGTCTTCCTGTAGCTCACTCACCTGCATCTGAGAGAACTCCAGCTGCCGCTTCAGTGACGCCACCTAGCGAGTCATTTAGAGACCACACTGTCACGTGAGGCACGTCGGTTCCTACCGCTATTTCTACGGCAGTTTCTAGCGCACTGGCAATTCTTGAAGATAACTGTGCTATATCAATCTACTTAGCTATTTACTTACTTACGGGTAAACCTGGATAGCCAGTTCTTGCTCGGTTTCATGCTCTATTCTGGAAGACAACCTTTCAAGATCAGTGACAGTTTTTTACCAGCCAGATGACTCTCCCATCACCAAAACAGTATCAAAGCACTGCTCCCAATGACGAGAAATTTTCAGCCATCAGACGTCTACAGTTTTTGGTTTCTAAATAACTAGTTACCTTTGACATTATTGGATAAGCAACATAAATTGTATATGTAGTATAAAAAGCTGATGCTATAAGGCCCCAAAAGGTTCTCTTCTATAACAAGCACATGAAGAAAACAAAGGGGGTTGGATAACCCAGAACAACTAAAATTAAAACAGAGGCAGCAGCAATCCATCTTTTTCTGGTTGCTCTATGCTGGGCTCAATGCTAATTAACTTCAATAATTCAAAGGCAATATCACTAAAGAAAGACGTTAAATAATAACGAGCGAGCAGTAGGAAGGAAGCCGTACTTCAGTCTCCAGTAGCTCCACCAGTGTGTGATCAGCTCCTTCATCAGACACGACGGAACTGTCGGCCGACGAGTCCTGCGGCTGACATGAAAACACGACGTCAATTAGCAACGCCCTATGCAACAACTGCATCTGCAACTAGAAAAATCCTCATTCAATGACCACTTTAGCTCAGATAACTTCTAGCTACAAATTCCGAGCTGTGACTTTGCTGGTGCAAACAAACTGCTCACAGGATACCAAATGCTTCCATTCATTAATTAACAGTTATGCAATGAATAAACTTCAAAGCCTCCACATTACTGACGGTGTACTATTAAACATCAATTATTACAGACACATAAAAGGTTGTCCTTTGGTTCTTAAACAATATAATGTGAATTATGCCAACGCTCGGATTAAGGATGGCTAAAGAACAGAACTGAACAGAACAATGTGAATTATAACTAGGCAAAAGTAAAGCTGGGAGAAAAAAACCCAACCTAGGCTAACACAAAACTAAATCGATAACTACTAAAACAACTAAATACAAATAATCAAAACACACAAATACAATGACATACAATACGCCGAAACAAACTATAACTCAGATTTAGTTGTCTTCCAAGACATCTATCCTGGAAATGGAGCGGGGCTATTCTCAAAGGAAATGATAAAGGAGAAGTAAAAAAAGAAAATATAAGCAAAAGAAAAAGAAAGCAAGTTACAAGAAGCAAAAGGGAGCACATGATAAGGGAAACTAACACATTAACGATCTATATAACGCCAAAATCTACCATGTCTACTAGGGTGCATTGGGCCCCGGCACCCGCAAGAGGTTACAGGGTACAAGTTCTGGATGGAAATACGACTAAAACTATTTTATGGGCAACATATTCTTCTTATCACACAAATAACAATGCCAAAACACGGACGTAATCTCAAGCACACAATCCAATGAGCTTCGTTCTTTCCTCATCCACGACCGGACTGTGACTTAAGGTCCAATGCTCCCTTACCACCAGCTCTCTGATGCCACTACCTTCAAGATAACTGATATAAGCAATAATTATAAAGACACCGTGTTAAAATACTACACACATCCGTGGAGTGAGAATCAGCATGCGACACAGTATCACTGTAGCTGGCTGCAGCTGGCGGTGCACAGCCATCACTGGACAGCAACTGCCGTTCTGAGACTAACTCAAGTTCGGCTTTGTCCGAAACTGTCTGACAACTATTGCTCGTTGCGTCATCACTCTGTGATCCTGGTTTCGTCTTGCGACTGGCCAATGCATTATCAGTCAGCGATGCGGGATTCTGACGTGACAAGTCCGACTTTATAACTGCAGCATCTGCAACAGAGGAAGCTCGCTCCATTGGTCCGCTATCATGAGAGATGCGTGCAATTCTCTGATCGACACACTGAACAACGGTTTCCATCCAGATACGACGTATGCCCGGCGTTGTCGCTGACACAATGATCTCCCCGGACACATTCTGTTGAACATGAACAACACACAATAAAGATAATATTTAACCAGGATGTAGTACTTGCAATTTTATTGCCAGATTTTGCCATACAAATGTATCACACAACTAAATCACTGTATACAACTATGTATGTTGCAACTACAACAAAACAGATACAAACACAGCTGCTGCACCATTTTTCCCCTCTACAACCCACTGGCACAAACCGAGTGCACCAATTCTAAAACTGTTCCCAATATTTTTCTCTTTCTTTTGAGTCTTAGGTTTAGCTCACACTTTTCAGTGGAGCTTACTAAACTACAAGATGTCTGTTTGTCTGCATGGCGGTTTGTTATGGCATGATATAAATAGCAGCACAGTAACTGGAAAAAATAGTATTTGGTTCATAATAAAAACAAATACTTTAATACAGCCAATAAACTCTTGACTTCACTGTAGCCATCACAAGAGTTCAAACAGATTTCAGTAACGAAACGACTAAGAGCAGAACAAACAATCAAAAGCATGTCACACATCGGTTTTCACGTAAGTTAGAATACAAAATTCATATAAACATAATCCATACAGCGAAAAATAAGATCGGTACATAACAGAATGCAACAGGAAGCGAGCCTGACCGAAATGCGGAAAGCGTAACCTTGACCAATATCTTGATTGGAAACGACGGTGCCTGGAATAATGGATATGACACTTTCAACATCACTAGTGAGTTCGTCTTTTGAATCACGGTAACATGCCAGCTCGTCGGTGTCCAGTACAAACCAACGTTTGTTCCATTCCTACCAACACGTACGACACCAAACAGCAATGTTTAATTGATTGACCGACAGACTTAGTTATCGATATATATATATCACATTTGATACAAAAATAAGTCACGTAAAATATGTTCTTCCCAGGTAAAGCAAAAGCATACACATATCAATAAACTGAAAGATACCAGAAATTAAAATAGAAATCTGTATGTCCACCTGGAATGGATCAAACCTATTCTTATGGTGCTTGGTTACAGAGTGAGCAACTTCAATAAACTGCAATATTATAAATTAAGTAGACAACAGGCTCAACTAGAATTGACTGACTCCGTTTAGGTTTAATGTCCCACTTGACACTAATTGGGTCATATCAAAAATGCTCTCTCCAGCCAATTTCTTGGCTAGTACTGAGAAAATCTAAATATAAAGCCGGGGGAGAAAAAAAACATAACCAAATAATAAACCTAAGCTAACATAAAACTATACCTATAGACACTAAATCAGCAAAATACAAATCATGAAACACAAAAAAACAACAAAAAATAAACCAAGACAAATTATAACCCAGGGTTAGTCGCCTTTTATGACATCCGGCCTGAAAAATCTCAACTAGAGAACGGTTATAACAGTGGCATAGTAGGTACCAGAAATGCATTACTGCATTATTGCAACTACTACCAATCATACACACTGTTCACAACCAATCTGCAGTTTAATCAAGCAAGAGATGATGATGGGATGCCAGTAGCATCAGTGAACATATGAAATATGTAACAATACTAAGCATAACAATAATTTTTTACTAAACAACTCTAACTCAATAATATAAAATCGGCCTAGTTTTTGTTACGTGAAAATTTTAAAAATTACAGGGAATTAACATTAATTAAATATAAACAATTAACTGTAAGAAGTTTTTTTAACAAATAAAACAATAAATGAACAGCTAAACATCATATCCCAGATTAATATTCAGTTCAGATCCATAATGTACACAGACAATGAGTTTGGTAAAATAAAATATGCATGTATATATGCCGACAGTCAAAACTAGCACTTGCTTTATAATTTAAAGCACTCCAAATAGCATACCTTATCTGTAATTTGCTTCAGTAGCCAGCCTTTCTTAACATAGCTTATCTCCTGTACACAAGAGTTTACACAATGCCTTCACACATGACAGAATTGATTGACTTAGTTAAGGATTAATGTTGTACTCGAAACAAAATAGGTCATTTTCGGGGATGCTCATATTAGCTAATCTCTTGGCTAGTACTGAGAAAAACAAAATCAAAACTGGGAGAAAAAAGTATAAACGATACAATAAGCCTAGACAAACACAAACTAAATCTACAACAAACTCAACCAAATACAAAACATCAAACACAAAAATACTACAACAAAAGGAAGTAAGTGATTACCCGGTAGGTAAAAAAAAACCCACAAACAATCTATCTATACAGCATTAAAATCAACAATGTTTCTAGGGTGCATTAGGCCCTGGTGCCTGCATGAGGTACCACTGAGGCATTGCTGTTAAATGTAGCCGAGCATTCGTCAGCAAATTTGTATAAATGGCAAACAAATGCAAAGCGATTAATCCACCTGTGCCAACGACATCGCCAATGAATGCTATTCTAATATGTACAGACAATCAACATACTTGCTGTAACTCCACAATTTGTACCACACCTCAATCATTTTACGACATCATAAGAACTAAAGCGCACATATAGTCAGCCGGTGAAAATTACCCGTGCAGTGTGACGATCAGAGTGACTAGAATGATTATCTGACGGACGATCAACGGCATTCTTCATAAAACCACAACCACACAAATAAACCAAACACAAAATGACAGGTAGGAACAGATGACATGAAAATAATACTTGCTGATAAATAATAATAGGTATGGGAATTATTCTAAAGCCTGTTATTTATTTATGACAACATGCTGACCTGCAACAACAGTTATCATCTACTGCTTACTTTAAGGCATGTTAGAAACGGCTCAATAACCAATGATATGTGAATAACGGTAAAGCATCTGCCTAAAGATGTAATTAAAAAAAATTAAATTATGTGTATTGTCAAAACAGCATGTTGTGCCAATTTTAACTAGCACACGAAAAATGTGACAGCTAAGTATTATCAACGGTAAACAACTGGATTACCCATCACAGCAATTATACGAGAATATTAATTCAAATGTCTGCCATTAAGACAACAGGCAAATCCATACCGTTCTGTGACTCACACCATGTAACATCACAGTTATGTAGTGGAATGCCCTTCTACAGAACGTCTACCTGGGACACTACTACCCATCAATTGTCCGTTTTACTGCTGACAACATGTGGCAAAAATATTATAGCTCATTAACCGTAATTGAGCCCTTATGGACAGTATGTCCGCTTAGCTAAGGGACTGGAATTGCTGATCAGGCCGCATGCATCACACCTGGCTCCGGACCGTTGAATATGATCTGACAACACTCAACGTTGATCTGGAAACTGTCCATTATCACGCATAAAATCGACAAGCATGGAGCATGCTAGTAGGTATGGCAACGCCCACCACCGGACAAGCCACATGACTATGACGAAACACACAGTACTTCACCTTTATTCCTTTCAATCATTCAATGTTTTGACCAAGAGGTTCCGACACTGTTCCTGAAAGTGCCAGGAAGGTTATCTGGCCTGCAGCAGTCATTTTGAAAGATTCACCTCGACGGGCCAGACACAATGCGGAATAACTGTGAAGACGAAAAACGATAGCAGCACAAGAAGTTGCTGTTTTAGGTATGTTCACAGTAATAAGCCTGTTTGAATGCAAAGCCTGGTAGAAAGGTATCGGGGCAAGGCTGGGATGCCATTCAAAGCTATAGGGAGGATATTCAGAAAAATTATTAGCTTCTGCTGGAGTTTGGAATATTTATTACATGCAACACGACACAACCTGAGGACATCTAAAGACCATTTTTAATGATCATGAAAAAATTGAGGCAAATGTTAGACTAGGCTGTCAGCCCCCTCATAAAAGTGACCTAACATCAAAGCATGCAAATGGACACAACTCAAAGAGTGGCACTAAACAACTATTTAAAAATGTCTCAGTGCCACTGTTAATACAGAATGCACATGCATGAAGTCAAGCAATCAAACATGAAAAACCAAACCGTAACATAGTGGTAAAAACACACCTCTAGATCACTATTTACATGCAAGAACTCCAGCTGTGAGAGCACATCAGATGCGGTAGTCGGCATGCAAACCACGTCATGCAAGGGCCGGATATCACACAGTGCCCCGACTGTTGAGTAGCGCGGAGAAGACCCATCTCGTCGCATAAAGCGACGCCTACCCTCACTCACGTGCCGCGGCCGAAAGCCGCAATGCGCCGCTGAACGGCTCGAGTCCTGCATGAGATCTTCCCAAAAACGTGCCGTGTTTGAGACGATTCCTGTGCTGCCGACCGACTCCAGCTCCAGATTGGCGGCCGCCCGTCGCATGCGACACCGCGACCTGCGTGGCGATAGCGGTGACTGCTCGCCAGCATGCGCCGTCGGTGATCTACTGCATCTCATGCAACCGGCATCGGTCGAACATGCACCGCACAGTGATGACAGCAAGCCATGCAAACGCTGAACGTCGCTCGTGTCATCACTTTCCATGCAGCCGCAACTCACCGCGTTCTCTGCCGCCGGAGGACGTGATCGTTCAACGGCACTATCGGTGAAATCCTGCAGACTGCTTGCCCGGTGCAAGTCAGCCGAACCAGTTCCATACTTATACGACCGGTCGTTCTTGTGTTTCAACGAACGCACGCTGTGATAGCTGTTTTTCCCCGACGATCGATCGTCCGAAGCAGCTACCGCTGCCGCTCCAGACCTATTCTGCAGTGCAGATGGCGCCACATTATCGTCTTCATTTCCTGCGGAAACGGCAACGTCCGACTGCTCTTTTACCACACTGAATCCTTCGTCGGCGCCATGTGCAAGTGCCGGAGATGCTCTTGTGGTACAAGTGGACTTCCGCTTGGTGTCGTCAGTCTCGCTAATGGCTTCTGGACCTCTAATATCGACATCACGACCACTGCTGCAGGGCTGCACGCAAACAAGCCGCACAATTTTAGTCCACATCACCAGCAGTATTGCTAGATGTGGTCTACTGCTATAGATGCCAGCCAGCATGGTTTGTCCGTCCATGTGCTGGTCACAATCGTTAGCCGTGGAGAAACAACTGATCAGGATGCCATTTGTGGGGTAGACTTGTGTTGGCTTAAGGAACCATAATTTAGACGGAGGTAAAATATGGGAGCTATCTGGCGAATATGACTGAATGATCTGAGTGCAGTGGTGATGAGTGCTGTAGCTACCATCACTGCAGCAACTTGTTACTATACAATGCAGCAAAAAATAGTAACAAGTACAAAAGGTAAAGTTCTCCCATACTTGTTACCAAGCAAGCTGATCCTAGCGTACAGACAGTCAGCCCAAAGGTGACTTTAAGCCACCCACCCAGAGGTAGCCTGCCATTATTTTCTGCCAGGCCTGTGGTTACATTCCTAGCCAAAGAGCATCACTGCCCGTCGGCCGGTACCAAATTATACTGTTTGGTGACAGTAGCATATGCGTGTGAGCAGCCTGCCCAATGTTGTCACCTGTAAACGGACCAGCAGAGATTCGAACCCGCGACCTTTTACATCGCAAGCAAATGCTCTACTGTTATGCCACACAGGCCATTGCAAAACAAGTAACCAAAAGTAATTTGGCAAAAGGCCACATTGGCAGGCAAATCTGGTATCAGTGACTGGCCAATCATAATTCTGGTCAGCAGCGTGTGGCAGAAAAATGCTAAATGTTATCTCCTCTAAAATTGTCCCTTCCCATGTGGCGACATGACCTCCATCTAGTACGTTTCCTTGGGCCCAAATGAGTCTACACCCAAAACCAGTTCACGATCAGTTCAGCCATTTTTGCATGTGACCTAATAATTATGTCACTTCAAAGTTGAAGCACGCAAGATGTTATCACCTGACACATGTCTGGAAATAAATTGTGGAATAACTTTCCTACATAATACATTAATTATATTTTATATGTTATGTGTATATTATTTTTACATTACAACTAACTAACATGAAAATCTGTTCATTCACAATTATTTAATAATGCAAAAAAAGAAACCATACAACACGTTGCCAAAATGACAACTTCAGAGCTCAGAAACATTCTCCTTTACAAGGCAACAATGCATTAACCCAGAATTAAAGTATGAAGATGCATAATGTAAGCAATGAGTACAGCAGTGACAGAGAATAACCGGTCAATCGTAAAGAATGCGAGATAACTGCAACCTGTGAGTATGACTTTTCTAGTGGCGGCTTTCGGTGCTTTATTTGCAAATTACTTGGATACACTTTCAGCACTTCCTGCCATCTGTAGCAACCACATAACGATACTGCAAGTAAGTAAAGACGGGTTCTCGACAGACTCCAAATATCAGCTCAAAATACAGCTGTATGCTCTGGAGTCCAGCTTGCCTATAACATTCACAATCTAACATAAACTTATGGATGTGTGGCTAACACGTCAGATGAGTATTGTTAGTATAATCACTATTCTGTTATCATCAGCAAACCTTTTTGGCCAACTGTAATTTGTAGTTAAACAACAAAACATATCGAGTTATTTATTGGTGTACTGTAAGCGTTATTGTGGAAGATAGTTATTTCTTATTAGATGGGGGGTCTGAATATGAGCATTTCTCAGAAATTGGATGTGGAACTCTGACAATTTTGAAATATTCAGTGAGAATTTCAAAATTTCAGTTCTCTCTATGCTTTAGTCAGCCTTCCAAGGCAATTACTACCTGCCAGTGACACCCCAGCTCATCCAGTCCATGAGATGGCTCTCTGCACCTCACAAATGCCGGCACAATCATCGTCAACATCATCGTGTCAGCTATCAAATGCAACAGTAAATTTTCTCTTGTACCGGTTAATTTCTTCACGCGAGCTGCCTTTAATGTACGTGGTGCCTTTCGCGGTGACTACAGCGATGGAGTACTGATGGCCAGTTTCTGTCTCGGCACAACGAACATCCGAGCACTGGTTCATGTCGACGACGCCCTGCGGCACTGTACCTACCTGCAATGCGCAGCAATTCAACCACGTCTACATGACGACAATCCACAAGATGTCACCACTTACCAGCCTTCTTCACTCGAGTTACCACAGCTTAGTGAATCCCCCCAAGAAAGACTCCAAAATGTAACCTTCATGGATTGCTGAAGCAGCAACATGCCACATAATGTCAGTAGTGTGGCACTACTGTTCAATAAAAACTAACTATTTTGCAAACATTATACATACAGATGTACCTTGTTATTAAGTCAGAGCTCAACATTGAACGAAAACACGATAATAAAATTAAACATGCTAGCTACCAGCATAGATCATTCTCTTAAATTTTTACAAAGCATCATATCCACTACCCAGATTTCTCAGTCTTCACATAACACTTTATAAGAATTTTACTTTTTTATTTTGTTAAATAACAGCATTAAACGGCATCAGAACTGATGCATCATACCATTATCCCAAGTTGAGCAACACAGCATAGAATGAAAAATAAAACAAAAATATCTCAGGTCTCACATTTTCATCAACAGAATATGTCAAATCGCCATCATCGTATAAAACAAAGACTCGACGTTGCCATCTCTGCATTGAACGAACAACACACACAAAATAAATTACTGGCTAAATTAGTTTCACCGTCATGATGCCTACTGGTACCTGAAACCTTTGAAGAAAAAAAATAATGTAAATGATGTACGATCTGCTATTATTCTTCAAGGGTTTGCATTTTTCTTCAGCTGCGAAGTAATTATGACAGGATGCCCTTCCTGATATCAATAGTGACAAATGACTCAAGCAAGTCTTATAGACAATAAAATTCGGGCCACCCCGGTTGGAGTATACAATACATATTAAATATGGCTATCAATATACTGTTATATACAGCGATATAAAATTTACATGAAGTTAAACAGCTGGGCACCTGTTACGCTGACAACTTATCTGATATACGGCACTGAGACCTGGCTGATAAAAGATGCACAGAAAATATCTCTGAAATGCAGGGCATTGGATCGGATGGATCATGGATGTAGTTCATACTACTTGAAATTAAAAGGTTTACAGCTCTGAGAACTGGAATGGTTAAAACGAGTCAGGCTGGAATTAAGATTGGCGGTGTTAAATGGTTTGCACATGCATTGCCTGGTGGTTTAATGCTTACGACATTGGACATTAGACTCAACGGTCGCGGGTTCAAATCTAGCCATGCTGCTGCCAGGTAAAAACCCTAATAGGCAAGTTGTTGACACATGTGCCTCAGTCACCATTTAGGACGATTTAATTGACGAACCGCCGGTGGAAAAACAACATCTGAGTAAATTGATCATTATCTGCCGGATTTAATGCCGGATTAAATTAATGGGAGATTAATTTGCTGTGGAAAAACCGGACCTCAGTCTCAGAAGCAGTACTGTACGTAACCAGAAACCTCATATCAATACAATTAATTTGATGCCGAGATCATGCTACTAACCCGTGTTCTGTCGAGAGGATTAGAGAAGTTGAAAGACTCTGGTGCAACGAATAGATAACCACACTTGGATACTTTACGTGCATTCTATAAAATAAGAACAACAAAGATGCCCATAACATGCACAGAATTAACACTCACATAAAAGCTCTCAGCAGTGCAAATAAATAACTAATTAACAAAAGAATTTGTAAAAAGATATATATGTCATAATTCATCTATCACTTTAGCTTCTGCAAAACTGTTCAGTCAAGTGCATCCTAAATACTGTTAATATAACAGTGAATAAACAAGTGGCTTCTGACACTGTTTTCCTGAACAGTCATTATGATTAAATGCATTTAATGTGGAATTTACTTCAAGACATGCCAAACACTACAAGTGCTATTTAGTTTACACAACCTAGGAACGTTCTATAGCAGCAGTAATCCATTTTTCATTTACTGCTGTGCATAGATCACATGACTGCACCTCCATATCAAGAAGGAAACAGCATACAGTAGAAGCATCAAGCACAGCTCTCAATGTAGCGGTGACCTAGTTCTTGCGTGAACGAAGTTACTCCACACTGAGCCTGGTTAGTAATGGGATGGGTAGTTGTCTTTGGGTGGATATACCACTTTGGTATGCATGCAGCCAGCCAAACCAACTAGATCAACTCAGCCTTGCATCCCTTTGGGGTTGCTAAATCAAGTACCAGCCTTAATTGAGTGGCAGGTAACACTGTCTGATCCCATATGGCACGCGAGTTCCTGAGTGGTGAAGCATGTTTGCGAACTGCTATACAGTACTCTGTTTACTTTATTTACTTACTAACTGACTGCTCCAGGACAGCAGTGCTGAAACCCAAAAGGCTTTCAATACTGGCTACAGTAAAATTTGACCTTTCAATAAATCTTCACTTTCACAGGCAGCTGGTATGTGCACACATTTTCTTTTGACTTGTTACAGACCAATTTACTCTAGTGGCCATGCAGAGCAAACAGATGCTTGTTTGTGTGTGTGTGTGTGTGTGTGTCCGGACGATAACTATTAAACAAAATGACCTCTAACAAAGATATCTAGCTTGTAGTTGATCTGGACCTTATCTAGTTCCCAGTCATAGGTAAGTAAGTAAATATAATTTCTAAATGCACACACTGGTCAGGAAGCTGGTAAGTGGGTTGAAAGGCCTGCTGGAAATAATCGGTCTTGAGGTGACGGCGGACGTTGTCAGGGCTGGTACAAATTCGGAGGGATAAAGGGAGATAATTCCAGATTGTAGGAACTGCAACACTGAAACTACGGGCACCAAACAAAATGCAGACATATGGGATGCTGAGCAAATTGGTATTTCACAACCTAAGAGAATGAGTGGAATAACGAATAACGAACATGCAAGGCTAAAAGTAGATAAGCAGGTTGAGAGAAATGAGGTCAAAGTTCAATGTCACATGAGGGAAATGTTCCATTTCGGCTTAAAGTGAAACTGAAACTGTAAGAACTACTAGATATGGCCCACTGTGAGATGGAAATGCACAGCTGATAAAAAGCAGACCTTAACTGAAAACAAGGTAACACTTTTTCTTACAAAAGGCTAACAAATGTTTTTTTTATAACTTTTTGTTTACACTTATGATCATACATGTAACTAACTGTACGTCTAACTAACTGAAGCAGTCAGCATGGCCGTTCGCTGGGCATGCATCCTCCCCCCACCCCTGGTTATTATTTACTACCGGAGCGCGTTTTGACTACAGTAATAATTGCTATCAGCATAGCCTGCGTGCAGCAATATAATGCGATATATACGTGATGGGAATATGAGATCGAGCGCGGCCGCCGGCGCCGACAGATTTCTCACGGTCTGTGAATAACTACGGAAGCACCATCGGGCAGGCATTATATATATAGGATGATTACCTCGGCAGGCCAATCACGCCGTGCACTACACGCCTCCACGCACGGCACACGCGTAGCTAATAGCAGCAATTACTGTCGAAAAATAAGAAGCATTTGAAAAATGTTGGGCCCATTCACCACTGCGAGCCGCCTCACGCCCATTCACCAGGTGTTGCTAGTGGTACTGTCGCGCGCCGCCAGCGCACCGATGTCCACGACAACAACAACAACGACAACGCGTGACAGAGGGGACCGCTATGGCCCCATGGAATGGGCCCAATAAACGTTACAAGGTGAACGAGAC
>Ga0209782_1000588_pt1 | contig 16511 bp, 18 predicted proteins | sample WorMetmaBAHAMAS1_FD_187390 | JGI IMG/M metagenome (GOLD analysis project Ga0209782, IMG submission 187390) | Marine gutless worms symbiont microbial communities from Max Planck institute for Marine Microbiology, Germany - Inanidrilus... | ecosystem: Host-associated > Annelida > Digestive system...
CTTTCACACAGAAAATATAAAAATTGGCAAACTCTGTTTAGGGGGGAGGCTAACTTTTAGTTTAGAGGACTGACACTCCTTAAGCCCATGCCTGGCTACGTCCCTGTGGACAGTGGCCGTTTAATGGATGTAAGTATATTACAGTAGCACGTTATTGAGCAGTAGTCCATTAGTTGGGACCACTGTGTGTTATGGTCAAAACAAAATTATTTGATGATAGCATAGTCCATCTTTTCTGTGCTGATTATGTTGCAGTGATATGATTTGTAAGTAGGGCTGCAAGAAAGTCATGGTAAAAATCCACAGAATCACAGGAGATTTTCGAAAAATTATGGTAAATCATGGCCTTCAATAATCGTAATTATTTATTGCCTTCAAACTTTTACAGTCACTGTTTCGCTGCACCATGAATGCAAAGCAGTGACACTAGTATAAAATTGAGTCATGCCATGCTCATGTCATTCCATACATAATGGATCAAGATGTGATAAAAATAACACAAACGTTTGTCAAATTCAAACGTCAGAAATTCATATATGAAATTATGCCAGTTAAGAAACTGGTCCAGACCCAGCAAACAGTACTTTATTATACTCTGACATTTTTTGCACATCCTCAATGCTGATTTTGTACATTTTTCAGCCACCAATCACAACCATAGTGCAAAAACACAACAGTGGACAAAAATTGCAACACGTACCCAAAACCACGGTGTTCGCAGTGAACGTGACTCCATGATTTTTATGCAACCCTATTATTAAGATACAGCGACAGAAATGTTTATGTTTATGCGGACATGTTTCAGCTGCCGGTGAACACTGATGATTGTTCGTATCTGATACAAGCGAATGCTACATCAGTTGTGCTTTCATCTGTAGTGGATATTGCCGTTGATTTGCCACTCACGATTACCTTACAACCCGGACGCTTGCTTTTTCGGTATTTCTTTGTAGTTGATACTTCATTTTCGATCAATTTTGTGTTGTGTTTACTCTATATAAAAGAGTATTAAAATGATATTTATTTGCTGCGATTTTGTAGGTTTCTTTCTAACCCGATGTAATGTAAAATGTAGTTATGAAGTAGAGATGTTTAAATTTAGACAAATGGCTGATAATATGTTCTGCTACAAGTAATTTAGTGAAATATTTGTCAAATTACCTATGCTGTGCACAGTGCAGTTTTGTGATGGCTTGTATATATTTTTGTCATAATTGCAGATTATTGGACATTATACAGAATATAAATGGATCACAATAGCAGTGTAGCAGTTGTGACAGAAAAGAATTTACCGTAGGTTTAGAATGAAAGAAAGAAAGCAACAATGTTGTGATGATGTAATGTTTTTTCTGTATATAAACTATAGGCCCGTTTTTGGTTGCCTACCAGAACCTACCAGGTAGGTGTTTGGTATGTAAACATGGTAGTCACGTGATTAATATACCAAAAGCTGACTGGTCTAGTATGAAAAATAAAACAGCCACGCCCTGTTAGATTCTGGTAGGTGACCAAAAACAGGCCTTATGTGTATCTTGATTGGAAATATGAGCCGCGGAGAACGTTCAGTGTGGATGTGTCTGCGATGTTGTTGACAGCTATTTTGTTGGGAGTGCTACTGAGAGGTACATTGTGACGTTAAACTCGACATCTCAGTACAGCGTGGAGATGTCGGCTCGTGGCGCTGCTTTGCCATTCATCAGCTTACCTGTCAACGCCAGTCAGCAAGTCGTCACAGCCAACTGCAGCCAGGTGAGCTACTGTGAGCTCGAGTTTGTCTCACCTCTCGTCGACAGCTGGCATTACCTGGCTGTCTACAACTGGCTGAATGACACCACCGCTGTCTACCTTCACGTCAGCACTACAGGTATATGTCTCGGTAAACAAAACGTGTTTGATAGAGTAAAAAGAATGGCATGTGGTGATAGAGACACTGTGGTACAACATGTTAAAATTTGAAATAAATACCAGTCTGTTTCAGCTTCCGTTTGTACATGGATTGCCCCGTGTAATGGATGGAATGGTAGTTTTTTGTTTGTTTTGTTTTTGTCGTTATTCTAGAATTACTTTTTGCTTAGCAGTTTTTATAGTTCTTGTGCTTTAAATCTTATCTTTGGTGCAGAGTTCTCTGTATCCATAAAAATCAACCACAATTCAGGTGAGAGCTATACCTGTATAATATCAGTAATCTCCAAGTTTTCTGGTTAGTTGGATAATTGACGAGCCAGGATAAATGAGTTGTGGTGGATCAGAAAAGGATATTGCCATCGGGTAACTATCCGGTTTCAGTCTTTTATGTTTTTTAGCGATTTTATACTCTTGGTTGGGCAATGGAAAGGGCATCTGGTCTACAAAAACCTGCACCGATTATCCCCAAAAGTTACTGTTTGGCGATTCAGTCCACCGTGCCTTATTTGCTTCCGAAAGAAGGCTCTAATAAAGCAACTGTAAGCCAGTCAACTCATAGCTGTTTTTGCTGCTCTTTTGCACATCCATGGAGCAATGGTAAGACAAGAGTTATTTACCATCTTCCATCTTTTTTTGTGTTTTTCATTGCTCTCTCTTCTAGACGTTGCCGTAATGCAAATATCTGACATGTGATGTATTTGTTATGTAGTTGGTCAGCCAGTGAAGGGATGCCACAACATTTCACTGTGTGGCGTGACGACGGAACTGCCCGCCAACCTCAGTGCGGCGCGTGATTTCTCAGCAACGACGGTATCTGTAAACGCAACGTTGATCGATGAGCCGAAGAAAGACCGCCGTGTGGTCAGTGGTAGCAACATTGCATTAATGCTGAGAGAAGAGAATCCGTCAGTTGCTTTTGACGCTGAATATCACTTGTTCTTCATTGTTGACGACGGCGATGTTTACATGTCTCGATTTGATGTTGATCCGACAAAAGATACCGGCGGAACGCTGCGTGTGAGCATGAAATACAAGCAGTACGACCATGTGAGTGTTGCTTTATGTTGATTCATCATTATGTAACATTTATTTCTAGTCGGTTCGTTTAGTGCTTTGAAGCTGTCGGTTTGGTGACAGTAAAAACAAAGACAGCCATTTAAAGGCCTCTTTTCTGGGATAACCTGAGTAAGCTAGCACCAGAAAAGTAGACCATCGTGGATTTTGAAGATTCAAGAGATGATTGGGTGTCACTGGCATGAGCTGGGACATATGCAAAGTATTTGCACCTTGTTTTAGACAGATAACCAGGCCAGCAGCTCATCACTTAATTTATATTAATTTATACAGGCCAGGTGCACATTTAACATTTTTCAGTACTAGCCAAGAGAGTGACTAGGAACAATGTTTCCAAAATGACATAATTTGTGTGGAGTGGATGTAAAACTTTAACTTACCAATGAAGCTCAACCAGTCAAAGCACTGAAGGTGACAATACAGTATTATGAGAAGAAGAAAAAACTATTAAACAAAGTGTTTGCATTTTGTCGGTAGTTAGTCTATGTAGAATACTGATATTATTCGTGTACGGTGATAGTTGTTAAAGTATAGTTATTATTTTTGGTAAAGACTATTACATGAGTGTTGTGCAGTATGAAAACTTTAAAAACATTTAACAGCAAATGAACAATAGTGTTAATAGGTTAATAGCCAGGCGCAGGAATAAAATAAGTGGTTGAAAGATTGACGGCTTTTTTTAAAACGAGGAATGATGCTATCGGTTGGCGATTCATTCTGCGGCAGAGTTACGGCGACTGTGATTAAAATGCAGTGTGTTGTTGGTATGTAATGTGGTACTGTTGTTGAATTGTTGAGTACCATAGTTGGTGTCTGTTGGTACTGTGATGAGTTGATCGCTGGTTGTACAGACCGGCCGTGCAGTCGATCACACACTTTCCATCAAAGTCTGTATTCAGAGCGGTTCACTTCCTTCGTCCTACAATTCACGGCTCGTCTGTACGTCACCATTCGACCATGATGTGCTGACTGCCAACTCTACTGTTTTGACCAAGTACTTCCTCTATCCGTGTCCCGGACCGTGGTTCATCGGCTTCCAGGCTGACTGTTCTAATGCAACTACAGGGTATGGGAAGTTTGTGATCATTGTCTTTGCTTCAGCAGCCATTTGTCCAAGACAGCTCCTACCACCTTGAATGTCTTCGTCCACTTGTTGCACAGGAGATCACTAGGGAATGAATACAACGAGAGTTTTTCAGGCTGGATACCAGTCTTGTCATCCAGTTCTATCACAACACTCTAATGAACTAGAGACTCGACTCCAACCGGAGCAAATCACCTATTGGTTTCATACATTCTTGATCCATCTCTGAACTCATCAGGGAGGGTGTTGCTGCTTTATGCCAATTCTCGACGGAGCCAAAAGCCAAATTTTGTAAAATTGGTAGGTCATATACAGCCAGGCATTTTGTATTATGGCACCTTGGTTTCTCATGGCAAACCATGTACTGCATGCGTGTATTGCTGTTAGCTCTTAGTGCTAAACCGATAAACAAAGACACTAATTATTGTGCATTTGTGAACGTTATATGAATAATGTGGCTCAAAACCATGCTCTGTCGGAAAAAAATGGAAAATCCTGAAATACAGGTTAGTCACAGACAGAAGTGGATGTAGCTAGTGAAAAAACGGTGAATCTATCTTCAGAACTGTTGAAGTATAGAACTGTAGAAGTCTATGTGCTGAACTGATGGTGTAGCAGTGCTTCTACAGAATGGTGGACAAAATGAGGCGTTGATCACTGCGAGTCAGAAAGGGTGACACTGTCATTGTGCCCATAGCATTGCCAAGTGCTGACCAATTCTGAAGAAAAATATTTCACCCTGTATTAACAGTAAATTTGAAATAAAGTAAGGTAAGGAAGCGTATAGCAGTTTGTGCTACAAGCACCGCACCGCTATGGGAACTCACGTGCCATATTGGATCACACAGTGTTACCTGCCACCCGGCAGAGGTTACATTCCTGCCTTTACTCCAGCCAATTAAGGCTGGTACTCGATTTTGCGACCCCAGAGGGATGCAAGGCTGAGTTGAGTCACCCCAATTTAAACATCAACATGTTGCCATTTTGTAAAACATTTAGAACTTTTTTTGACTAAGAGTGGCAAATTGTATTGTTTTATTTGGCCAGTTTTTTTTAATTAGAACAATAGTGGGTGTTTGATTGCAGCAGTGAGAAAGCAGTGTGAATATAACGGTTACTGAGTGTGTGTTGTAGACGAGTGCAGAAATGTGCGAGTTTGTTGGGTTTGTCACTGAACGTCGACATCGGCTCGTGTATTGACGATGGTTGTCAGAATGGCGGAATGTGCCTTGCATACACAAAGGGCATCTACTCGTATACAGCTTGCCGATGCATAGCTGGTATCAGTCTGTGATTGGAATGTTTTACTTTTCAACAGTAGTAGGCCTATCCCTATTTTTATTTGCTATTGATAATTTACATTGTTTCTATAAGTGCAAAGTATGCAAACGATGAACCGTCTTATTTACAGCATTTATAGTTGTATGTGGGCTCCACAATTATATGAATATTTTTTTCCTTTTCATGATCAATCAGAGTGAAACAAAGATACAGATCTGTTGTATGCAGAAACTGTATCTATGCGCGACCTGTGTGTTAGGTTACCGTGGTTACTCGTGTGAAGATGATACGGAGGCAGCAAGTGAAGCGATGCAGAAACTCTATACAGCGTTGCTGACACTGAGCAATCTAGGTTTCATTCCGGCCATTATTGTCGCTTGTTGGAGGTGGTACTTTGTCGAGGCCATCGCATACATCGCTAACATGATCTTTTCCACGGTTGGACTTTGAACTTTGATATTGTAACAGTTGTATTTATTTCTGCATATAGAAGGCAGTAAAAACCAGGCTGTTGCAGCTGTTAATTGAAGACAGTGTTAAATATAGCAACAGCACTTTTAAGGTGTGTATATGTGTGTTGGAATCTGAAGCAATGACTTCATTGCAAAGTGATAGTTGAATCCCCGGCAGTGAAGGAATTTTTACAAGTATCAGCTAATGTCAACAGTCCTGCATGACCCTGCCAGGTCCAGTTGCCCATTGTGCTGTACACAAAGCTGGATGCTGAGTGTGATCAACAGGTGACAGTCACCTGTTGACAGCACTTGACCATGTACACTGTCACCATTAAGTGTTGTCAACAGCAGTTTGACAACAGTCGCTTGTTTATCACACTTGATGACAGTGGGCCTGCCATGGCCAAATTTTCTAACTCCATTGTTTGGTACAAACTTCCAGAAGGAAGTGTTGTTATTTTGGTGATACCCTAATTTAAATTTCTTTAAAGATATGTGGAGGTAAGACCATATGCCAAAATCAGCTCGATACATGCAGCTGTTTTGATACATTAGTGGCATGTTTGTTGCATGCCACTACTGTTACATATACAGGCCCATAGCTGATGCCCGTGCTAGCGTAGAGTTGCATGGGTAAAAATCTGTCACCATGTGGACTAAAGTGTACTATAACTTTGTATACGTTAAGTATAGAGTGTAAGTTTGATGCTTGGTAGCCAGTAGATTGCTCTTTTGCACTGCCTGCACAAAGCTGAGCAACAGCTGTTAATCCGTTAGTCATTAATTAATGAAGTTAACATTCTTGTTAATGATTTAATTTTTTAAAGTTAACCTTCCATTAGTGTTAGTCCATTAATTCATTAGGTTGATGGGATTCCGGTTTTCTAGTTATTTAACTAATATCTAAATCACGAAAATGTTAATTTATGTGGCCATTGTTTAGGTGAATTGTTGTCAATACTTGTTGCATGGGTGCTGTTTTATAATGATTATATTATTTAGGGGACCCTCCCCAGTTTTTTACAGAAAAAAATTGAGATAAATTGGCAGCAGTAGGCACTGACCATGTGCATGCATCCAGACCAAGAAATATACCAACTGTTCAGTTGTATTCTCCAGATGGCTTTGATAGTCAGCTATGGTGATGAGCGGGTGACCAACATTCATTAGGACTTATCCAATTATCTCTAGTTTTCTTGCTGATTTTATTACGGGCAACAAAGTCGGTGATGAAAATTGGATAGATAGCTTACTCGGATGGTCGTGAGGAATACAGATGAAGACAAAGTCCACTATAAACAGAAACTAGCAGATGTTGTAAATTTTCCATTGAGTGGCATGTGTTTATATTTTTGCTGCCGCCACTGCAGCCATTGTTACAACTAAGAGAACCTTTGGTGCTAAGTGTCGTGGGTTATTATGGGTCGGATGCTTCTCCTTCCATCCAACCAACAGTGTCAAAGCATTGAAGGGAATTGAAGCATTGACCCAGTCATCAAAACATTCGCTGGCCTCGTCATTCCTTGATCCATCCACAGAGTCCCGAGTTATTAGCTGTTGCTCACTTTGTGCTGGCTCTCCGACGGTTTCTGAACTGAAAGTAGCCGTAGTGAGTTGGATTGTGAATGCGCGGCGGCAGCTGTATCATTGGTGTGACATGATGACGTGGTCGAAGTACTGGAAGTGTGTCGCTCCGTACAGCTCGCTACAATTCTCCGACTTCTTCTGTTCAATTCTGTCATTCTGGGTGACTCTGCTCGCCGTGGCAAAGATGAATCGTCAGCTCCGCTTTGTCGTGTTTATCACCGGCCTCTTTGGCCTCATGCTGCCAGTTCATATGAACCGTTTCGGCATTACAACCAACCTCGTTCCAATCATCGTCGGTGTTTGCGTCGTCGCTATTTCCTGGGTGCGTGTCCACACTTGCACTTGCGTCTTAGGTGTAAACTTTTATTCCGTATATTTGGATGTATTTCTTTTAAAGTGTTGTTGAAATTTAGTAAGTAGAGTAATTTTGTTGTCTTTTATAGTGATGTTTTCACCGCTAACTGATTATCAGCAAGGATGTAGTACATCATTGTTATCATCATCATTATCATGTGGCTTGTCCAGTGGACGTTGCCATTCCAACGAATGACCTCCATGCCTTTCAGTTTTATGCTCGATGACAGGCAGTTGCCAAAGCCCAAAGTTGAGTGGAGCGATATCGGATTCAACTGTCTGGAGCCAAGTTTGATGAGGTCAGCCTGATCTGTGGTTCCTTTCCCTTGACAAAGAGGCCACACTGGACCTGATGGCTTGACTGTGGTCCACGGAAGGATCAGCACATGCAGTGTGGCCAAAGAACTTAAAGATGAGTAGTATGGATGATGTGTGTGAGTGGTGGCTGGTCGGTACGTCTGCGGACCTCATCATGGATGTAGTACAGCATTGATAGACAGACACATACAGTTATATAACATTTGACCCATTGATTGTGTCCTGATGGTGAACTATATTGACTTCACTCTGCTGACAAAACAGGAATGAACTAGCTGGAACAGAAGCAGTGAAAGCATTGAGAAAATGTACATAGTCGTGTGTTTATGTTGCCTCGATGTCATGTGCGAGGTTAGATGGTTTGCAGAACGAGTGATAAGGAATTGTTGTAAACTTGTGTGTGTGTATGGGTGGGTGTGTTAATTGGTAATTTGAATGTCGAAAATTCCAAAATTCACTTTCACAGGCGATATATCTATCAATCAGCGATGTTGCTGGTATGCAAAATGCATTCTTTTATGGGTTGCTTGGGACTAGTAGGGTTACGGTCAGTTTTTGGCCGTGTGTAATCGTAAAGATATGTATAATTATGTGTGAGTGTGTGTGTATTTGCACGTGTGTGTACGCTGTGTGCACATTTTTGTGTGCGTCTTTGCAGATACGAATGTGCTGTCGTTCAAAGCAGTTCTATCCACCGAGACGCCGTCTTCTGAGCCTTATTCCGGGCATTGTTTTGGCCATTGTTGGAATGTGTCTCTTTGCATTCGCTGAGACGGAGTCCAACTATCCATACACGCACAGTGCCTGGCATTTGTGCATGTCTATCTCGATCGTGTTTTTGCTGCCAGACAAAAGACAGCGACTCCGAGGTGTGATAAGTTTAATTTAGTCGTGTGATGGGACTTATTTTGTTCAGTCAGTTTCTGTGGTTGGGTAGAACACATCTTTATTTGTGTGATGGGTTTATTCGTTTTACTTACAAAATGAGTAGAAATAAAATTCAACGAGCGTTTGAAGTAATTTGAGAACAGGCTGTATCAATCACATTGGAAGGTGGTGTACTGATAATCATAATCACCAGGTGGCGCCAACATGCACCCAACTGATACATGGTTTAAGCCCACACGAGTTTGCCTCCCAGTCGGCATCTTGATCAGTTTAGCTGATTCCTATGTTTATAGTAATATTTATTTATAGCTGTCAGTCACATCATGCAAAGTAATAAGATTATGCAATGCCTGTGAATAAAGCATACTGCATAAATTTGTTGTCGTTGGCAAGGCATTTTTGCAGCATACCGAGTGGTAAAGTGTAGTCCACTGTTACCTTTTGGCCAATTTTCTCTCAAGTGCCAGTTGCACTGTCATAACGAACTACATGTTTTTAATGCAGAAGTCAAGAGGTTTCCGTTGATGTGTAGTGCAAATCAGACATAGGTCCGGATTTTCCACAGCAAATTAATCTCCCGTTAATTTATTCCGGCATTAAATCCGGCAGATAATGATCAATTTACTCAGATGTCGTTTTTCCACCGGCAGTTCGTCAATTAAATCGTCCATTTAGCAGATAGACAGTCGGACAGATAGACCACACTGCAGAACCTGCACCAAGAGCCTAGTGCCCACCTCCCGTTACTGAACAAGGCCATATTTAGCATGCAGACCATGGTCTGTGCTTACTTGTTAAATTTCATCTGGATCGGTTTATTGTATTGTTGCTGTGGGGCAAAAAAACCAGAGTATCACCGTTCCTACCATATTTTTGAACACACCGTCATTTGTTGCCTCGTGGTAACTGGAATCTATGTAGGTGCCCTGATTGTAGAAAATACCATGCCAACGATCTTTAATAATTTATATAAATTCCTTTGATACAATTAGAAATATCTGTGTAGCACGTTGCCCTTCTAATAGCGTGTGAATTAACATTTTTCAGATGGTACGTCATCAGACACGGCCAGCTACGAGCTAGAGCAGCAGCCACTGCACACAGTTGCGGCAGCGAATCAAAACGTTTCTGAGAACGTGTGTGAAGGTGACAGTGAATCGTGCGATGAAGCGGCCGAACATGTTGACGAACATGTCGCTGATCAGCCGCTAACGAATTTTGTCAGCAGTACGGAGCTGGCCGTTGGCACTGGGATGGATGCTGAGAAGCCACCGGTGAACAGTGATGCGGCTTCGGCAGCAAGGCATCAGCACATCGCCAACCGAAGCAACTCTCACGTGTCTTTGCTGTCTGACAATATATGATTCGCCGCTGCTTGTGTGTGGTTTTGTGACATTTGCGGTTGCAGTGAAGCTTTACAGTTTGTCAACATAGCACCAGTCATCATTCTACAGTTTATGAAAGTGTCTCTGAATGCATAAATGGTCCCTTAATGTAAAAATTTTATTTTCCGATGTTTTTTTGTCGTTGAATAACAGTCATGTCAGTGTTCTGTTGCTTGTTGTGATAGTGGCCGGTGTAGTCTAATTGTTCGATTAAACCTAGTTGTTTTTTGTTAAATGGCAAGTCATTTTATGTTGCATATCGTTTTTTAATTTTTTGTCATTGAATTTAGTAATCTATAATATTAATTGTCAATGCTATGTGTAATGCTATAAAAAAGCTTTAGTTTATCTTTTATTGTTATGTTTTTTAATCATTGTTGCCTATAATGTTGTTGCTTTGGTACAGTCATTTACTGTGTGATCAACGTATTGAGCACATTGATAATAAAGGTAAATAAACTGCCCGTTCATGCATATGTTAACAGCAAGTAACACATCAGAAACAATAAAAATCAATCATGCGATATTAACCACCATCACATCACTTAAAGGTCAATGTGCTGCTGAGTAATAACACATTTTTTCAAGGTTTTTCACTGTGTTATGGCTGTGCGTCACCACTAACATATGTATGTACTGCACTTATTTACATGTTTATTTGCTCTTTTGGGTATGTGGTCAACTTAACATCGTTAACAACAACTGGCTTTGTCGACGGGAACAGGCCATTTTTGACCCTCCAAAAATTGCTGTCCCTGAACTGATTGCCAAAATGTTTGGCACAGGTGACTACATCTGCGACCCATTCCCTGTACCAAATTTGGTGCAAATCCATACACAGGGAGGGATTTGTGGGCAAATGTATGAAATATAACCAATTTTTGTTATTTATTTATACCTGTTTTAATTTTTAAAAGTAATTCACCTACAGGTCAGATCAGTCGATAGATTTCATGCTTGATGGCTCAAATGACATGAACTCATGCAAGGGTGTGTCTTTTTTACATTGTTTCCCATCTATGAATAGGCATTTTCAAGCCAAATGGGCCAAATAGTGATACCTTCGTTGCCTGGGTCATCCGTCATCAAATGGTCAGATCAATTTCGGGACAGCCCCTACAATCAGTTGGAGATATATGGAGGAGTGCTATTCACCATGATGGAGTGACGCGACGGCATCGCTGGCTACACATCTGATGGTCATGATGATATAAATAAGGTGAGTCATGGGCAGGGTCAATATTTGCTTTTTGTGCATGCGGTGAAATAGCCTGCAGTTGTTTAAGATTTTTTAGGTGATTTTTTTTTGTGAAAAGTATGGTAAACAACACAGCAGTATTGATACTGTAGAGATTTTACATTTTCTGTTGTTATTAGTCATCGTTATAGTTGCTTTGGGTGTAACTTTTCTGTCAGTTAAAAGATATTATATATTCATTGAATAGTGCAGTGTGCTTTCGGATGAGGGTGACTGACAGTGATTCGTGACTGGTTGCCGATGTGATATCAAAATATTAGTCTGGTTTTCACTTCTAAGAAGTATTTGATAATTCTATACCAAGCAGTTTGTTAGTGAAGTTGTGCTTATTTTATTTTTTTTTTATCTGTGTAGTTAGTTCGTAGGTTTATGTGTGAGTAACCTGTCTGGTTCGTTGTAGCCAGTGCCACCATCTTGTCGATATAAACTGTTTTGTTAGACCTAGGAAATTTTATTTATCATCAGAACAGTTGCAGCGTACTGAACTGATTTTATTCACCGTATTTTTGTTGCATTCTCGTGATTTCACATGTTACATAGTTTGCATTTGTATAGATATGGCATGATAGATTTGCTTTCACTGGAAGATACTTGCCTACTCGTGTATCATATTATTATTTTAGCGATTTTAATTCATTGTGGCAGTTAGTGCTGTATGTATCACTTTCTGGAAAAAGGATCACCAACATTTTTTGCTGTAACGTGAGCAATTATTGTCCAGTTTCGTAATTTTTGGCACAAACATTACACCAATACTAAGCAGTCAGAATAGTTTATTTTCCCATTTCACCTAATTAGTGTTTCTGCACTACCTGTTAAAAAGACACAAATCCAGTATTTGCAGTTGAATGTCATATTAACACTTTATTAAACATATCAGAACACACTGTCCATAGACTGTCTGTTGACGTTTGACACAGTTGTCAAAACTGCATACAGCAGATCTTTGAAGTGTCCTCTCAGCGTGCAAACACGTGCACTCAGATGTTTTATCCGCTGACTGATGGCAGCATTGACAGTGGTCTGCTTCGGACTATGAACCACTCGCTGCATGAGTTCACTGCTGTATGACTTCACAAATCATGTAGTCGTTAGGGTTCAGGTTTAGGCTAACTCAGAAGTTGTGCTCTGCAGCAGTTATATTGTCTCCCACAGGCATATATAACCACTTCTTTAATTTCCATAGGTAGTGCAGGAACACTAGTAAGGTGCGGTGGGAAATTGACCAGCTTTTGATTGCTGAATTTTCAACTAATGTTTCTGCAAAAACGTATAAAATTTGGACAGTGTGTTATGTTACAGCTAAAATGTTGGGGATACTTTTTTGAGACAGTGTATATATGCCAGAAGCATTATGTGCTGGACTGTTATGGTCGACCAGGCGGACACCGGGTCAAGTTGATCACGTATCAGTTGTGTACCATCGTCTGTCAGTCTGAAATTTACACAGAGTGAGCGAACTGGTCGTTTATGAGAGTCATCTAGTTAGACTGTTCCTAGACCAGTCGCTTGACCAATCTCCATGTGACAATCAAACAGACTGTGGACTCAAACAAAATGGCTATACTGTGAACAGTCGGTCTGGAAGTTACATGATTGTATTATTTTAATGAGAGCATGTTTTTTGGCTCAGTGTATATACACAAACACATTGGGTGAGGTCACCTTCGCAAAGTCTAAAGGCTAAGACTGAAGGCTTAGCTAAACACGTTAAGTCCGTTGTCCAGTTTAGACTTTAGGCTAAGACCAAATACTTGACATTTTCAATCCAGCTTGTCATCATGTTAACTAATTGACTGATTTGGCAAGCTGTTCGTTTGGTCCATGGCGGTTATTAATTACACTGCCATATACGTCGTCATCACTGATGTAAAAAATGTCAGGCAAAAGCGACAGCAACAACAGCATACTTGTAAATGCAACTATAACACTATAGACATCTGCTAAGACTAAATTTGACCTGCATTTAGTCTAAGACCAAGGTTAAGCCCTAGGACTTAAGACCAAAAGATACACATTAACATAGGGAATTTCCAAGGTAAGACTGTTTAGTTCTGCTTAGCTTTTGTCTTAGCCAAAATGTTGACTTAGCATCCGTCTTAGCCTTTATGCTTGGACCAAAGTTTGGTCTTAAGTCTGGTCTTAGACAGAATCATCAGCATTATGTCAAATTTGATCTAAACTTTTTACTTAGACACAGATTTGGTCTAAGCCTTTAGTCTTAGCCTTTAGAAGCAGAAGGTGACCTTATACATTGCTTTATAGCCATTTTCTAGTGAATATGTATTAACTGATTGTCCCTTTATTTTCTTTATTTCCTTATGCATCCTTTCGGGGCACCAATCCTTTTCATAGTCTTATTGACAGCTTCCCATCAGATCTTCATCACTGTACAATGCCTCCATTACTGTTCAATGCTTGATGCAATCAGGAGTGTCCAAACCTTCTCATGCTGCCCCAGCTACTTAGTAAAGTCACCGATACATGTTGATGTGTATTATTTAGCCCGCTCGGTAAACTTGCCGGAAGGGCTATATATTTTGCTTGCGTTAATTTCTTCTTTTTTTTATTTTGAGCAAAGCAATCTCAGGCTCTACTGGACCGATTGTCACAATCTTTTCACCAAATGAAAGGTATTTGCGTGAATTTTCTCGATCGGGACTTTCTTTGTTCCTTAGGGACATTGCCATGGCAACCGATTTTTGGCAAAATTTGCGAAATGACCTTTATTCAACATGCTGGCATTTCGCAACGGATTCGGATATTGCAATTCAGATTTAGAGGTGATAAAGAGAACAATTTTTGCTACAGTCTGTGCAATTTTGGTGAAGATCGGTCCACTAACCACGAAGATCTCGCAGGGAGTTTCTGTATCTTTTGGGATGAGACGGCAAAAATCGACATATCATGCCAAATATCTCAGCAAATACTGGACCGAACTTCACCATCTTATCAGCATTGGTAGGCACATGTATGCAGATTATAAAACTGAAATAATTTTTGCAGTAGTTGAGACGTTGCTATGGTAACCGATTAACTTTGGGGCCTTTTTGCAGATGTCAAAATTGACTGTCTTTACTCTTTGTTCTGGCATTTCCAAACAAAATGCAACATTGTTTTGCAAAAATGTGCAGATTAATTGCTACGCTAACGTCTATCTACATCGTGTGAAATTTTGGTGAAGATCGGTGCAGTAACTTCAGAGTTTAAGAGAGCAAAAATCGAAAATGTGCCTCAACTCGGCTGCAATTTGACGATCATCGTTCATTTGGCAAGCTGGCATTCTGAAACGGATTGGAATATCAAAATTTTGATTTCAGTCGGTTAATCGGCAATAATTTCAGTACATCTTGTGAAAATTTGGTGAGATTCTGATTAGTGACCCCAGAGTTTTAGGCGAAAGAAGTTGTACGGCTGTAGTCAATAATTGTTACCACGCTTAGTTCACCTATGTTCACTGTGGGGTGGGCTGTCAGGCACTCAGGTGAGCAGTAAGTGTTTTTCACAAGTATTCGCTAGGAGGCGACACTGCATTGCCGAGTGGGCTACACGCTAGGCTTTGCCATGCATTTGTAGTTAGTTTATGTTGTTGTTATTATTATAATAAACGGTTGTTATTCGAGTGCCGTGCTGTTTGCTGCATATTGTATGGTACATGCATGAGTAAATATTGTAGTGTGTAATCTCAGCATATCCCGAGTTGGGTCTGACACTGACTTACTTCTTACAGCTTTCAATGCAGTGAATTTGATTGCATTTAGCAATGATGTCTCGATATCACTCTGAATATATGATAGCATCTGTTTGATTGACATTAAATTTCACTAGTAATGCCTACATCTTTCCAAGCTATAACTGGTGTCATAAATAGGATGATCTTCTGAATAGTGTCAGTTTCTGTAGAGACCTTTAAAGTCATTTGTGCTATTTCATACCTTTCCAAGTCCAATATGTACCGGGAAATGTAACATATGATATACATGTACTAGCATCAAATATATCATATATTTAGGTTGTTGTTGAGTCACATTTACATTAAGTATTGTCTGTTATAATTTGTGTTTTAGGTATATGTTTCAGTTAAACTAGGTATAGGAATGCGCAACATGCCTCATCACTGTGGGAACGCGTGTGCCATATGGCATCATACAGTGTTACCTGCGACTCGGCAGAGGTGACATTCCCTCTACCCCACCAGGTTAAAGCTGGTACTCGAATTGACGACCCCAGAGAGATGCAAAGCTGAGTTGACCTAGTTGGCTTCGTTGGCCAAAGACGGTCACCCATCCCAGTACCAACTGGGATCAACATACTATGAATAACGTTACCACTGTGCCAAACTACCAACCAGTAGTTGTAACACTAGTAGCAGTTTTTATAGTTGATTGTTATGATATATTCTTTAATTATCTTGTCAAGCGTTAGATATTGATACTGACAACTTGTCGGTAACTGAGCTGATATCCTTCCACCTTGACACGTACTATACAGTACTCAGTTGCATTGTTGTACTGAGCGCAATTTAATACAGTACAGTCAGCCGTCAGTGCATCAGTAATATTGGGGAATATTTCCTGTATTCTTCCACAGATGGTTTAGGAGAGCTCTGTCGCCAATCTTTTTATGCATTATGAAGCCTCAGAAGCTTGTCGTTTTTTTTTCTTCTTGACCAAATAAAAGAGAATAAAGGTAAAATATTAAGATACCCAGCTATATTGGTAGATGTGTCCCTAGGTTTAGAGTTGTTATTATCATATTCTATGTTAAGTATGCATGCAGCTGGAGTTTGTATGCTTTTGAAAACCAGCTATAGTGCATTTGTGTGGATATTTCATGATGAACTTTTGACCAAAATTATATAATAAATTAATAATGAGCAGGGGCGGTTATAGCGCCTCCACTTTGGGGGCCAGTGGAGGGGC
>Ga0209782_1000589_pt1 | contig 16487 bp, 12 predicted proteins | sample WorMetmaBAHAMAS1_FD_187390 | JGI IMG/M metagenome (GOLD analysis project Ga0209782, IMG submission 187390) | Marine gutless worms symbiont microbial communities from Max Planck institute for Marine Microbiology, Germany - Inanidrilus... | ecosystem: Host-associated > Annelida > Digestive system...
GGGCGGCCAGTTTAATGAGCGTATGCTTCTCTGGCAGCCTTTTGAGCGCTAGCATACACTGTATACACTGTAATATTTCTATTGCTCAGAAAATAAATATTGATTGATTGATTGATAATGGCGGCTGTGTTTATTGAAATGATGTCAAAATTTTGCCATTTAAAATTGTTTCAGAGTGTCGATTAATTATTATATTTGTGTTAAGCGACTTAATAACTTGGATATAACACTGTATTAGCTGAGCTGCACATTTCTTCCACAGGGCTGATCACTCTAACAGGCTGCCCGTTTCAGTCTCGTGTCAACGCGACTAACGCTGAAGAGGGGTGACATTACTGATAGTGGGGGTAGTGCTTCTCCTTAACATTAGCATACATTTCTAACAATTTTTTGTACAATAGCCTTTCTAAATGTCTAGAGCCAGAACAGATTCGGCAAGAAGAAGAAGAAATAAGAAAGAAGATAAACAGGATAAATGTAAGACTTGTGATCAGAAATATAAAATTAAAGATAAGGTGATTCAGTGTAAATATGCCAGGATTGATGGCACTGCAAATGTGAGTAAATAAATGAAGAGAGATATTCAGTGATACTACCGGTTTTCTTTTATTGTATCTATCTAAATATACTATTAAAACAGTTGGTTTACTGAGTAATAATTATAGAACATAAAGCGTACAATTCTACTTTCGTCATTTAACCATTCATCCAAACTGTCAAATAAAGAATTAATGTTTTCATTCATGTTATCAGATATTATAATTATATTGTTTGTTGTTGTTGTTTACTTCTATCTCGCGCTTTGCGTAGAATATTAATTTCGCGGAAACTGTATAAAGTATAAGCATACAGTAACGGGTAGAAATGAAATCCAAAACGGACGTAACGTCGAAAGATGGAGTCAGATCTGCAACAAACCTAGGTTTTTTTAAAAATTAGGTCCATATGTTTTGCCTGAAGACCGGACACGAAAGTACGACCAAAAAGCACATTACATACAGTCATACACGACGCCCCTTCTCCTTTTCACAGACTACATCATGAACAACTGCCAGCATTACTTTAACTGGATATGAGACTGAAACTGAAAGGCAACAATTATGTTTATCCAGTAAGTGACTGGCAGTGAGCAAAGAAAAAGAAGAACACTAATTACCATATGAAAAATGAAGATGATGTTGACGAATCTAAAAAAAAACAGATAAAAATATGAATCTAAAGCTTGTCTAATAAATTAACAATTAAAATAAAAAAACCTAAACTGTACTTCTGGGTTTTTAAAAAGTTTTTAAACATAAAAACCTGGATTTTCTAAAACTCTATTCTACAGCCCTGGTATGAACCTTCTGTTATAGGACAGCCGGCCAAACCAACAGGTCGCTAAAAATTGCGCCATTTTGTTCCGGATTTTATAACGACCAAATTGGAAATGAATAAAAGCCGGTGTAATATCAAATAACTAGCAGTGCCAAATAACTCTCATCCGCGCCATTGTGCGTACGGGATCTAGTACAAAGTCTCGTACGCACTACGCAGGTGTTTATTTATTACTTCATTTAGTTTTAGGGTTAGGTCTAATAATTCCCACTTGTCGCGCTCGTACTGCAAGTTTGGCAATGCGACATAAACGGACATATTATATATATTCCAGTGGATATCTATTGTCCCCTCTAACTATGGGATGCCGGATGCCCATACTTTATACACAGTTGCATTATTTAATATTTGGCGGGATTTTGTAAATAAAAATATTTCTTTCTAAATGCCATTTTTTGTGCAGAAGTTGTATTTTGTTATAACGTCTCACTAAAAGCAGACCGCACACAACGACCGTATACAGTAAGTTTGCCACATCCTGCTAGCAGGGATGGTGTAATCAGAAGGCCTTCGGGCCGCAGCCTAAACGGCCGAAGAACGAGGCGAGGCAAGGGTGGGGGTTCTTCGAAGGGACATAGCAGCCTCTTCCCCACCAGTTAGGGGGTTTGGGGAGTGTTGTAAGCTTCCCCACGGAGTCAGGGATGGAGCCCCGGTCGAAATTGATTTATTTGAATGCAAAAGAAGCTATCTGGTTATTATTAAACGAATATGAATGAACGTATTTCACAGCATTTTTGCCACTTAGCCTTTCCATATAAATATAGAAATGCAAACAGGCTAAGCTATAATTGTTTGGAAAATGGCTGTCAAACTGGTGTGTAAATTTAGTAAAATTAATCATGGTACATTCTGTACTTGAGCATATGTAATTTAATTTTTAAATGTTAAAGTCTTAGCTTAGGCTATAGTTAACATGACATTTGTTTGCATTTTTAGTCACGCTTCTCACACGCTGCGAGGCGTAACTTACGTAGTCACGTTTCTGTTCGTCACAAAATAGTATTTTTTTGTCCAAGGCCCAATTTTTGTAACGCTTTTCCCCAAGCTGTTTTGACCAATCTCTATTAAATTTGGCATGATGGGGTGTTAGGGGTAGCAGATCTTAATCAGTTATAGTGAACTTTGGTCCACTTTTTCGGGAGCACAAATTTTTGATTGTGTTAAGAGCCCATAGAGGTGTGACTATATACTGGTAGCTATTTTAGTTGTGATATTACTTGTGAACTTGCACTGATTAATGGTTGTTAGGATGTAACCTATTGCGGCGTATTTTGATAGCATCAATGGATAGATGTCCTACACTTCAACTTCAGTCATCGAGTGATATCAGTAAGTTAGTCTGCATCATGTTTTACCTATTTTTGCCAGTGCAGTCCCCACTTACATATTTCATCAGTTATAATACACTTTACTGAGTAAATATACATATTTCATCATTTCATGGAAATCGTTATAAACCAAGAACAAAAACATGAGTTTCATAAATAGTAGACACTATACAATCGGGGTCATGAGAATGTCTGGAAGACTAATGACAGGATTACAGGAGGTAATATGAAGCATTACATCTACTGTTTCTTGTTCCATTTTTTTCAGACTTTAGAACATTTTACCACCAGTCACTGAGTGATGGTCCAATTGATTTTAATGCACTGCACCTTGCCATGTTATGAAGTAGGATGCACCTGTCGGGTGATTTTGTAAACATGTATATAAAATGCTGTAAACATTTACTAAATATTTGCACGAACATGGCAGCCAGTAATAAAAAGCAAATGGTTTTTAGTTACAATAACAGCATTATGGTGATTAATGGTTATCAGTGTCTGAAATTTAACTTTACTAACCGGGTTATCCCCATATGGAACAGTTTATCTGATTATGTTGTCTCTGCGGAAACAGTTAACACTTTTAAGAACCGGTTAGACAGATTTTGGTCTAATCAGGATGTACTTTATGATTACAGAGCAGATCTCCATGGCATCAGGAAACGCACTATTGTAATGTAGTTACAGTATTGCAATGCATTATATACTAGTAGTTTTAAGTCTATTTCTCAAAACAGAGGCCTCTGGAGGCCTGCTTCTGTATTCTCCATATGATGTGATGTGATGTAATGTAAGCTCTCCAGCTTCTTTATAAAGTTTGTTTATGCAGTTAAGCCTATCACTTAATTTTACAGTAAGTCACAAAAATGCCATGCTGTGCTTTTGACTGCTTTAGTCTATTATTCATTTGTAGCACTGATTTTTATCTTGCTACAATATTTGCGAACACTAAAAATAATTTTGTAAACGTATACACGATTCGTGCAAAGTCTGGTTTGCTTTTGTATAATTATTTACGAAGTTTTGTGTAAATCAGATGAGTTTATTTCACTTACAGGTGGTCTATTGTCGGGAGTCGAAGAATGTTTGAATGGCTTTGCATACAAAATATCACAGTTTAAAGATATTGCAGCACGTAAGTTTATTGCTAGTTGTGCTTTTTTGTTTCAGCTTAGTGATGTAAGTGTTCGAGTTTTGTCATACATATTTATTATTAGTCTACGAAATGCACATATATATGTCCTCCTTTTTAACTACCCTTTTCCAGCAGAACCTGGGTCACATGGTTATCCTTTGGTTTATTAATCAACTTTTTCTACAATGGAACCTGTAGAGTAGGATCATCACTGATAAATTGATTAATTCACAGTTGGCTTATTATTTTATGCACGACGATTAATCGCTAAAAAAAACTAATCATCTGCTAAAATATTTCAGTTGTATAACAACCGTACTGTCCATCGATCAGTCTGTTTTATGCTGCTATCCTCAGAAATGTGCACATTATAACTTACCATGTACGGCCTCACTGGCCAATCATCAGCCAGCAAGGCCTAGGTCTCAGTGGACTGATCCAAAAAGAAGCCAATCCGGTCGTTCCTGACCTTCTCTAATGACTTTTAAAGGCGTTGATGCTAGGTGCATCCACCGCACTATGATCCAACTCGTTCCATCTATTTATAACCCTGTTCAAATTTATGCTGTGATCACCCTACTCACGCATCGGCTACCTCCGGGTTGGTTAATATATAACGTTTGCTTGTAGTTTTGCAGTTGTAGTGTTAAAATCTTGGTTATGCGGTAAACACTTGGTCTTGATTACTGAAAAAATTGCCACTGATGTGTATCTCCTTGTCATTTCTAGGCACATTTATGATTAATTGACAACATAAATGTTGAATTAATGAATGATTTAATATCATACTTAATATAATGATTAAGACAAGTTTTACCAGACACAAGTATAGTCCATAATGACAAGAGAAATTGGAAAGTGTCTATCGAGTCATTTGTATGTATATTGTTCTTTTCATAGCTGATGACTATGGTCGTTTGCTGGAATACGAAGATCAGATTCAAAAATTGAAGGCTAAGGTTGTTGTCATATTAATTCGCTTACAACAACAATACCCATTTAACTGCCATTTGTCCGGGACCAAGACGGTACCAGAAAGATAAAACGAATCTGTCGATTTACTGAAGCAAGAGACAGTGAGTGACAGTGGCATCAGTGGGACTATATGTCTGTCTGCACCTCGCTGCAGACAGACAATCAAGCCAGCACCCCATCACTCAGTATTTTTTACAGACCGGATACCCTTCCTGCCACCCAACCAACAGCAGCAAAGCACTGAAGGCCAGAACTTAGTAATTAATTAATCATGCCTTGACCACACAGGAATCTGGTTTAGCCACTAGCCAGTTATCCCTTAGTTTTCTTTTTACACTTATTTAGCTCGCACGGCATGTTTGCCGAAAGGGCTATATATTTTACGTCGCGTTTGAGTTTGCAATTGGTATATCTCTGTCGTTGTTAGTCAGATTATGAATGTCAACCAGTCCAGTGTTTATCGCTGTTGTTTTTAGATTTAGGGTGCATGCTGGTAAACTGGGGCAGGTTACTCGCTTCGATCAGTACATGGTTTTCTTTTGCTACTATTTGCTAGGGTGTGACACTGCTATGCCAGGCAGGCTACATGCTAGGCTTTGCCACGCATTTCCAGTTCTGAAATAAAACATTCCGGGATAAGATGAAGAGGTTTATTATTTGCTGAATGTCCTCGATGTCTACTAACCAACAGTATCAAAGCACTGAAGGATTGCAAACTACCAGTCTTAACCAGAGAAAATCACCAACTGACCTGTCCTTTCTTTATCTGCTGCCACTCTCCTAAGAGAAACTGTGCTGTTCACGTTATGTTGGTTACTGCCATAGAAATGTGCTGCTGATATTTGGTGTGAAATTGACTCATGAGAATTGCATTTTGTGATGATAATAGTTTATGTCATATGGCAGTGAAAAACTAGATCAACACAGAGCACAGGATACTGAAAATTAGCCAAAAATAGCACACACTGAATGAGGCATAGTGTCAATTAGTGTAGGACAAATTAGTATATTGCTAATGCTTTATCAGTCATAATGAATGATTGAGGCAATATGGCAAAAATGATTTATGAAAATTTTCAACTCTGGACTTCTGGTCCTGACATTTTATGATGGTGATAGTGTTTGTGATTTTGTATTAGGTATTGTTACTATCTGGCCTTCTAGCTGTCTTATATTTGTACTAATAATATGAATAGTTGAATACATTATATTTAGTTGACAATATGTGAACATTTTAGATCTTTAATGTTTAGAGCCAGTTATTCGTATGTTTGATCTGACAGAAAGAAAGCTTGGATTTATTGAGAGATAAGTATTTGCAACTGGAGAATGGAAACAACAGCATTACAAAAAGAAGCAAGGCAAATTACACTTTTGTATACTTTAATTAGAGTTTTTTTTCTTGTATGCAAAAAATAGTGAGTTTTGTGTAATAGTAGAGCTATTACCGAGGCTGTTGGAATACTGATCTCGTTGGCTAACTTAACAATCCATCTGCATATTATGGGCAATGGGTGAGGTCAACTTTGGCTAAGTCTAAAGGCTTAGGCTAAAGGCTTAGACCGAAAGATACACATTTAACGCAGGGAATTCCCAAGTTAAGACTGTTTGGTTCAGCTTAGCCTTTAGACTTAGCGGAAGTTGACCTCACCCAATGTCTTTACTTGGCGGTTTAGCACAGAAAACTTAGGTCACACTAACCGTCAATGAGAGACAGTTTAGCGTGTTGGTCACATGAGCAAAGCTAACCTGTGTTGAGCCCAGTTTGCTTTCTGTCGTACTCCAAGAATGTCAGTTTGATAAAGACTGACTGAAATAAAAGAGCCTCGTAAACAATGCTATCACAGATGGATATGGCATTTTCATGCATTGGGTAACTATCTTTCCGCTTAAGACTTGGTTTAAGACCGAAGTTCGGTCTAAAACCTAATTAGCATAAAAAAACGTAGTGAGAATGATTCAGTTTTAACTCGGATTGTCGGAAGTGGAACTGCGTGGAACTGATGCTGTTAGCTGGAGAGTTTGGAACTTGAACGACAGTTACTGGACGCGTCTAGATCTCTCGGTCTACCAGACTGCTCAGAAGAAACACTGTCTGCTTTCTCGGCCATGCATACATATCTGACGGACTCGGCAAACCAGCTGCAGAGGACAAGCCATCAGCATGACGAAGAATTCATCGGGAAAATTAACCGGTATGATTTTAATGTTATTGCTGTGTGCATCTCTATTGTAATTAGGTATTACTCACCTCTTTCTACTTTGGACAGGAGTTCTGCTTTAGGTGGAAATTTTTGGCCAGTCGTTCAAACAGTGCTAGGGTTAGTCAATATAGTTAGGTTTAGGGTTAGTAGGGTTAGGGATAGTGCTAGGGTTAGGGTTATACCCTAATCTCTCTGTCACATAGGTGGCATGCCAAACGTTTGACCGAAAATGCCGACCTGTTTTCACCTTCATTTGTCTGTCAGGACTCAGGATAACTCAAAAAGGCATGAGTGGTTTTTACAAAATTTGGGAACAGATAGGCATTGACGGAAATGAGGTCATCAAATTTTGGAATTGATAGGGAATATATTTTGAGTATCATTGATGTAATTTTACCTTTCAGTACAAACTGTTAGGCCTAAGTGATAAAAATACTTTCTTATTCTACATGGACGACATACAGAGTAAACTATTCGTTGCCAAGTTCTGTATATTGTATTTATCGCGTGATGTGTATTTATTTCGTTCACAGAGAAGAGTCAGCCTTGGCATCGCTGATGGATTTATCTCGTGTCCGGCTGATAAAGATGGAAGATCAGCTGATGATTGTTGAGATGTTGCCTCCGAATCAGACAGTTAGCAATGTTCAGGGCCAGGACAGCAGTGAAGTTCACCCGTCATTATCAACAACGTTGTCCGAGCTGTCTCAGCCGCTCAGAGTTACGATAACTTTTTCCGGTGCCAATAAGACATCTGTTGCTCGCATTGAGGTGTGTTCTCCTCCAATATTCTGCTATACATCCATCTCCATCTGTCTTCAGCTTCTCGCTTTACCGACGGGAGGTGACCGCAGGCCTGGTGGAAAGTAATGGCAATTAATGGCAGCCTACTGCCGGGTTGAATCGCCGGGAAGAGTGGAGTGATCATGGCTTAAAATCACCTCTGGGCTGACTGCCTGTACACTGGGATCAGCTCCGGGCCCAACTCTCGGTAACGAGTATGGGAGAACTTTACTTTTTTATTATATAAATGGACGAATGAAGGGAAGACCTAAAGGGGGAAGGACGGTGTAGATGTTACATATGTTGGGAAACGTTGGTGCCATATAAAAGGGAAAGTTCTCCCATACTCATTACCATAGCTGTTTTGTTTGTTTGGCAGTCTTCTGTAGATCGGCACTGGTCTAACAGCACTAGTAATTAGTGTTTGCAGCATGTCTCCTTTGACACTGGCTCATCGTTATCAATGTGGATCATTGCTAGTCTACGTGCGGAAATTGACCAATACTAGATGAACCAGTGCTGATGCCATCAGTCACACTACTGCAGGATTGGATTACCAGCTAATTACCACCGTCAGTGGCAGGAAGCATGGCACATTCATTGCCGTTTGTCACTACTGGACCAGCTAGTGACTCCGCCGGTCCAGGCGACATGAAATTACTGAATCAGTCTGGTCCAGTTTTTTATGCGATTGTTCTTACTTTATTTTTTTAAAAACCCCGAGCCGAGTGATTTATGTTCTGGAGATTCGTTCATAAGATGATCTTCTGTGATGATGAAACTGAAGGTGAATGTTCTGACATTGGACGTGGATGATTTGCTGCACGATGCTCAGCGATCGGATAACCTTCACTTGTTGCTGTTGTCCATCTATCAGCGCTGGACCAAGTATTTCCGTCTCCTGGAAGAGATTGAGCCGCTTCGACACCGGTACGCTCATTAACGTAAATTTAAGACATCTGTAGGCATGCATTAGTTAAAATAGTAATGTGGTTCCAGTTACAGAGCGCGTATTATTTATGGTGAACATGCAACTGCACGTGGTTCATTGAGATTTAATGACTATTACGCATATTTCCGAGTTACACGCACATATTGTAAAGTTCTCTGATACTCGTTACCGAGCGTTGGGCCTGGAGCTGATCCCGGTGTATTGCCCGCAGGTGACTAAGCCATCCACCTGGTTGTAGGCTGCCATCACTTTCTGCCAGGCCTGCGGTTACCTTCCCAGCTGAAGAGCATCACCACCCATCGACCAAATTATACTGCTTGTGGACAGAGGCACATGGGTGTGAAGAACTTGCCCAAGGTTGCTACTTGACAGCGCGGCGGCCGGGGCTCGAACTCGTGACTACAGAGTCACCAGTCCGATACCTTAGCCTCTATATTATTGTGTCACCCCTGGTAGTGTGTACTTAACTTTAATCCGACGTGTATCTCACGAGCTACAGTGCTCTTGTGATGCGTGTAACAGGTATGCCCTTGACTGGCTGCAGACGGAAGGTGTTGTCCGTGTCCTCTGTGGGTCGCAGAGTCAGATCACATGTACACTCAAGTTGCACGACGATTACCCAACCGTCTCCAACGTCACTCTGAAGTCGGCCACTGGGCTTCCTGTCGACTTCAATCTCGACACCATTCAGGTTGACATCACATCAGCGGTGTGACTAATTAATGCATCAGCATCTATCGGCCCCTACTGCCCCTAACCAACCCTCGATCCGTAACCCTAAACCCTAATTTAGCGCTCTTTCTGCACATAAGCTACACTGTTTGCACCTGTAAATAAATTTGCAGCAACTAACGTCAAATAGGAAATAAGCGATTTCCATGTACGTGTATGGGGCCGATAAGGGATGATAGGCAAATGCTGGAATTAATCACACCCTCCCCTTAGCAAATTGCCCCGTGAGGCCCCTAGGGACATTATCCATTTCAATCCAGAGGATGTAATAGGCGACCAAACCTGACTTAGATTTTGTTTTGCGTTATAGCATCTTTGTGTTCCTAGTACTGGCGTAGAGGTTGGCTCGGAAAAGCATCTCCGAAAGCGCCTATTTGTGTCAAGCAGACACAAAACTTAATTCAGTCACTCTCAGCACATTTAGCTAATGGCAGTATTAATAAGCATGGGTAGCGGAAGCTATTGGGCTGGGTGGGTTGTGGCCCGCCCACTTTTAAGACCCGAAGCCGAACCCTGGAGAAGAGCGTAACGATCACATACACATCGGTAGACTTCCAGTTCCAGTTAAGTCAGCATGAAAATTGAAAAGAACATCTTGATTAGACCAGTGTTTATCAAGTCGATTCTCAAAGCACAAGAAGCATTTGAAAAATGTTGGGCCCATTCGCCACAACGAGCCGCCTCATTCTGCAGATGTCGCTAGCGGTACTTTCGCGCGCCGCCTGCGCATCGATGTCCACGACATCGACGACAACGCGTGACAGGGGACCGCTATGGCCCCGTGGAATGGGCCCAATAATGAATTGTAGGTCATTTCATATTTAGTATGACAAATGATTCAGTGTGTTGTATTACTGTGCAGGTGCCTAGCAACGCCACACTTGGGCAGGCGCTGGAATTTCTTCACAAGAAGCTGAATGTCGCGGCCACTGAACAGTCAAGTATCTGCAGCTGAACAGTACTCGATTCATACACAGGACTGTAGCTGATCCACCGGCTGTAACCATCGGAGTCCATCACGAGGATCCATCCCTTCCAAGTTCCTCTCCCCTCCTCCTCTCTTTTCCCCTCATTACATTTTGTCCCCCCTTTTCTGCCATTAGGTGGCCCCTGAAATCTAGCTTGATTTGGGGTAGCATTCTTAAGCTTACTTAGGTGTGTACCAAAGCGCCAGCCAACTGTGCTATTGGTATAAGCTTCCCAGATTAGATTAGAGATTTCAAACCCCAGACCTAAAATCTTATTGAACTTTCTTGAGGGTCTAAGCCACTGAGGCCTTCACAACCGAAATTTTGTGACGGCCTTGACCCGGGGATGCTCACAGGATCGACGCCTGTACGTATACTGCATTTGATACTGAAGCCTGCAAATTTGGTCATTTTATGGGACACTTTAATGTATATATGTGTACATTCCTTTTGTTTTAAACTAGCCATCTTTGCCCTAATGATCAGTTTGCCATAGAAGAATATTCCTGGCAGTGATTTTATATAGCATATTATAATTACAGAAGTTAAAATTTACAGTTTCTTTGTTTTACCTACAGGTTTTTACTAACTGAATATGAATAAGTGGTGGTATAATATGTGACACTGAAGTCTGGTTTTGCCTAGGCGAGAGATTTTATCTTGACAGTGAATAATGCAAATATCTGCGGACTTTAGACAATCTGTCACATTGCGACCCAAGAGCACTATAGATGTTCATGTGTTGCAGAACAATAAAACATGTTTCCAGACCAAATTGTATAAGGCAATCAAGCTTTGCTTGTAATTTCTCATGCTTGGTTTGCAGGGTACCCCTGGTCCTTGAAAGTCCTTGAAAATGTTTAGTTTGGTCGGGAAAATTTTATTGCATAATTGGATGTCTCACAAGTAGTACTGTGAATTTCTGTAACAAGGCTATTCATTCAATTGATTACTTACTTACGTCTGGATGGTCACATAGCCACTGCCATCTTGTAAATATTCTTCACCGACTTACAAAGGTCCGATCCTGAATTCTACTGAGGAAGACCAGTGGGGTTTGGAAAAATTTTGCACTTCAGAGGCAATAATCTCAGAAACAGTGCAAGGTACATGATACACTAATAGTAAATCATATTCAGCACATCGAGTGGTACAATCTGCAGGCACGTATGGCTACTGGAAGTTTCCAAAATTACGTTTGTAACCAGTCATATTTGGCCGTCAGTGTCGCTCCCAGTGGCTCACATGTTGTGCTATCTCAGCATCTGCTAAGCTTCTTCTTTATGGTGTAGTTTTAAGTGACTTGATAAAAGTATTTCATGAGTGGGACAAAAATTCTTAAAGATTAAGACAGCGTATGAAATGCTAAATGAATATCAAGGATTTTGATGAAATATATGTTTGCTGATTTATTATGCGTCAGTTACAGGATTCCCACTGGCCCTGAAAAGTCCAGAAATTAGATTTTGGTCCTGAAGTCCTGAAAAAGTGCTGATGCGTGATCACATAGTCCTGAAAATCAATCAGGCTAGTACGTCAGTTAGGGTGCTCTAGTTAGGCCCCTATCAAGCAAATTACGCAGTACGGCTACATTCACATTTGTCATCATTGACAATATGCTATTGCGTGTAGTTTCACAGTGTCTTGTTTTGGTATCAAATTCATTGTTCGAGGCCTGAAATGGTGTAAAAGTAGGTGCTGATTGTTCCATATATCAGGTCCGGAAAAGTCCTGAATTTCATTCGGAGATTTGAGTGGGAACCCTGAAGTAAAGAAACATTAGAATATAACAAAACAAAACATCCTCATGCACAACAAGCAAAGAAAACAATGGCAGATATTTATTGCATTAAACGGTCAACACAAGTATCAACTATCAAGGTTCAGGTGACTAATTTTTCCTGGATTCCTCTTCATCCTTGAGTTTCTTACGACCTTTCCCAGTCATGTGTAATGGCAGTGCCTTCCACGCAGGACACGGCACTTGCCCGGCCATTTCACATATACATGTCCTGTCATATTCCCTACCAAAGTTTGCGGGATTACTTTCAAGCATCGATGTTTCACGCGCTTCGCTTCTCATCTGCGACCTGCACGACACCACACAGCGGCACACGTAAATCTACACACCATTATCTGCCCCAAAATGAGGTCGATTTTTACTGACCATGTTTGCCGGGAAGGTAAAGTACTCAATAGTGTCACTCTCTGTCTGTCTATGTCTACTTTCCTTTTTAACAGACTAACTCTTGAACTTGTTTTTTTGTATGTGTATGAATCATGATTCCAGGATCAAAGTTGAGGTCAAGGATTAAGGTTGAGTATTCACTGCGGGTCATAATAGTTGTACATTTTTAGTGCGAGTCAGTGTCCGTCTGTCTGTCCATCTGTGACGGAAGTGCATTGGCGCATTATAGCTAATTTAGGTTTCAAATTCCGATGCCAATTTACCGCGCGTTGCGGTCGTGGTGCACGCGGGCACGAGCACTGAACTATTTATTTGCATTAAACGGTTAACAATTAATTAATTAATTTGCTATGCTAGCCACTGCTAGGCCCTCTTATTATTGTTATGTCATCAGCTAGTGCAGCGTGGCGTGGCCACAGCCAGCAGCAGTGGTAAACTGTAGCACATGTACGTGTGGTAACATGGTCAGTCTCATTTTGACTGTCAATCTAGGGCATTTTTTCTACTTAGAATTACAGTAATAGCTATAAAATTGTACTCAACTGAGGATCAAAGTCGCACTAACTGTGTTTTAAACAGAGACACTAATCTTGAATCTTTGACCCCTGACTTTAATCCCATGAGATCTATGGTCATGACCCATACACATGCAAAAGGTTATGGTCACTCGGTACAAAAGTTAAGAGTGGAAACACATGGACAGAGGCAGAGGCATTTCCTCCCATGCTGATGTGTTCAGTAATTAACACATTGTACATACACTCAATGTTTAAACAACCAGCGTGGTTTTTGGAGTTTCTCCAGTCTCGTCTACAAAAAAAAACTAATGTTTGTAGGTAAGTTACACAGGTACTGTATTTGAAAGACAAATATCCTTCCTGTTGCAGCTTCAATAAAAATTATAACAAGAATTTTTTTTTACATATCTGTTAGTCAGTTGGCACATAAACTTCACAGTTGAATAAAATAAGCTTCGGTGTTACAGAAACGTCACAGCACTACACTTACTCTGTTTTGCCGAGCACTTGCTTAATGTGGTCATGAATGTCTTCCCGTGTCCGACTGTCGCAATCAATTAGCATTCTTGTATCATCATCTAAAAACACATTGTTGCATACACTGCATACTAAAATGTCAAAATTAAATCAAAAGGCTGGGACATGTTATGCCACAATGGTTTGTAGAAGGATATTTTAGATGGCAAACCAACAAGAAGTGATATTATTGTGAAAGATGTAAAACGTTAGAAGAATGGCTGAAGATAGGATAAAGTGAGCTAATAATCAGATCAGAAAGTCAGAAACCTGCCAGAATTAGCAAAAGGCTAAGAATTAAACACAGCTGGAGGAATGCCACTCAAAGAGTCTGGCATAGGATCAAGAAAGTTTAATGCAAATGCTAGACTTCCTTGTTAAGGTCAGTTCTCTAAATTCCCTTAGTGGTTAGCCACAACTGGTTGACACTCCACAGAATAGGAAACATACCTGACTCAATAAAAACCATGCCTCTTATCTCCAAACATCCTTTTTCGGAACAAGTCGAGAAAGAAAACCAAGCAGGAAGTGGCCACTAAAACAGATCTGTACACTAACAACAAAAGGCTATTACTGTATATAAGCGGCTGTTTGATAGAAATAGATGAATAAGTGTACTCAACACTGCAAATGTATAGCAGGTACTACCGAAATAGACTTTAATCCACGGTGTTGGTGTCATCATTTTTAGTGTGACCATCTGTACTTCTGGGTTCTTGAATTTCAACTGTGGCAAATGCCAGTAAACGAAGTTGCTACAAACAAAGAGAAATGGGAGTTACAGAGTAACATCAAGACTTTTATTACATTACTGATAGAAATCATTACATTTCTGTCTAGTGCTCTGTCACTGGTCATCACTGACATCAAATTACAGTTATGGTGTATTTTACAACGTGTACCCATGTTCCAGTTCTCTGGTGGAATTTGGCACTACTGAAAATTCTTTACAATCATGCCTCTGTAACAGTCACTGAAATCAGTTACAGAACACCAAGTAGTAAGCCTAGTATGCAGATGACTAGCTGGTTATTATATAGTTAGTTACTTGATGTTTGTAAAAATTAATTAGTGGGGGTACTGTCTGATGAGGGGCCTTTTCCCCCTCCCCATTGTAAGAATCTAATTCTGAAAACAATACAGCAATATTTGTGTGCACACTACTGTAACTGTCACTTATGTTTTAAGCACAGGCTAGTATTCTACATGTGCACAGCAGCAGAATGGAAAACAGGATAGCCAAGAAATGCATGTAACTCTATAGGATCTGATGCATATGGTTGCATGAAATTTTGCATACAAACTTTAATTTTATAAAAGCAAGTTACTGAGACAGGCATGCTAGAAACGAAATCAAACACGGCGAGTGAAAAAAGCCGGTACTTACAACAAACCAGTATGATGGGGATAATCTCGACAGCTCTCGTTTTCGGCATTGTAGCCAAACAACATAATGCGAACATTTTTGCTAAGTGCTATCTGTCCTTTCTGCAAATACGGTAACGTACGGCTAACTGCCCCTCTGCCGTGCATAAAAGGCATTCTGCAAAAGTTATTTTTTAACTTGCAAGCACCAAAAATAAATGTAAACAAAACCTATGATACACTAGATACGATTAAGTCTAGCTGGGTATGATTTATGATAGGAATCCATACAGTTAGGGCTGTTCCGTTCACGATTTTTATGCGCGCGTACTTGATCGAGTTTTTTCGAGTACTCTTTAGTCGAGTACTCTTTAGCTACATGGCCGTCCAGTGAGCCAAGGTGCATCGCTACTGTACAATTACACTGAATATTCGCACACCACAGTACGTATTGCATTGAATAGACAATGACACGCTCTTTTCAAAACGCAAACGCAGCAAAGAAATACCAATGCTTTTAAGAGTTGATGAAGTTAATACTTTCTCTTCCAAACGTTTAAAATGTTCACTCATCATCATGTGACGAACCTCCATTCTCAAACACTAAATCCGCCCCTAAAATCACCGGACCTTTCGGGGTCTGCATCAGTCTAGCAAGAGGATCGAAGCGCCGAAGGCACGAGAATCGAGGGGCCCAAAGGTGCTGAGGGAGGTGGGGCAATTAGGACTGGTATCCCCTTCCCCAACCGACTAAGAGGTCAAAACATCTCAGTAACTCCAGAAAACATTACCTATCTTTCACTAGTTTTGACACAAACATTACTGAGTGAGTGAGCAATCAAAAGCTGATTTATTCTTTCACCTCACCTAAATAATAGCGTTTCTGCACTACTATGGTAAACAAAGAATCACAGAAATAACATTTTAACTGAAATGTAGTTACTGCTTTCCGAGACAGTGTATAGGGTGGATGGCAGACCTGTCCGTGGACAGGCTAACAAACATGCGGTCTGCCAGCAGACCGGGATTCTTAGTCCACATCGCCAACACCAATGCTAGATGCGGGCTATTCCTATGCATGTCGACGTAGCGTTGTCTGTTGGTCGCATGGATGAGATATATTGCAAAAAAAACGATTGAAGCAATTGCGATGCAGTATGTGGAAACTGACGTGATTCCAAGAAGAAACCAAGGATAAGGGTAGATACTGGTGCCACCTGGCTAATACGACTGAACAATACGTGGTCGGACGCGATGCGGGCAGTAGCTATATTTGTTCGGGACCCGGCCACAAGGGCGGTTCTAGCACCTAACTTTGGGGGGGATGGTGGAGACAGATGTCTCTGATTGGGCGGGCTGCATGCACGGTCACCTGAAAAATTTTGTCGATCATATGTACAAATATGCAGTTTTTGACATAAAACCAACATATAGACCTATAATCAC
>Ga0209782_1000590_pt1 | contig 16484 bp, 7 predicted proteins | sample WorMetmaBAHAMAS1_FD_187390 | JGI IMG/M metagenome (GOLD analysis project Ga0209782, IMG submission 187390) | Marine gutless worms symbiont microbial communities from Max Planck institute for Marine Microbiology, Germany - Inanidrilus... | ecosystem: Host-associated > Annelida > Digestive system >...
GCACTAACACGTGACTTCTTTTTGTTGTTTTGACTGTTCCGTGATCTAGAAGTTTTCGGACTTACGTCACGTTAATGTAAACTCTTATACTAACTAACTAACTAACTAACTGTACCTAAGGCTGCTCTTACATGTAAAATAAAATAAAATAAATGGTCTAAAAACTTTTGCAAACTTGTTCACTGGATTAAAAAATCCTGGCTGATTGAACATATGAACTTGTGAAGTGTTTAATGAATCATACCATTTTGATGGGTCCTCCAAACGAGTACTATGCATTAAACACTTCCAGACCAACGTTAATCGCCAATTTTGTTACTTTTTTCCAGCTAACTTAGTTTAAGAACTCCCGAGAAGGAGAGAACGTCATAAATGACAAAGAGAACGTCATGAATGACGTCACACGGCGGAAAAGTAATAAAAATCAGTGGTTAACGTTGATCTGGAAGTGTTTAATGCATGGTACCCGTTTGGAGGACACTTCAAAAGGGTACCATGCATTAAACACTTCCAGATCAACGTTAATCGCCGATTTTTATTACTTTACCCACTAACTGTGTGACATAATTAATGACATTCTCTCCTCTTGAAAATCATTTGATCTATGGTCTGTCCATGCAATAAATAAGTAATAAATATGCATTTCGTGCATTTTGCCGACGTGATTGGCTGCAACAGTATGCTAATGCTAAAAGTTTGCAAAAGTTTTTGCAAACTTTTGCAAACATTTGAAGCATTTATTTATTTTATTTTATTTTACATGTGAGAGAGGCATAATACCTGTCAGGTGTGTCATGGTTGTGCAGGTGATGCTGGTGACGCCACTCGTTCCACTCGGAGCATTGTTGGACTATGTGCGAAGACATCGTGCCAGCATCAGCTCTAAGGCTCTTCTCAACTGGAGCACACAGATTGCCAAAGTCAGCTCTTGTTGATTGTTGTTTACTGTCATGCCTTCTATGACAAAATATTACTTATTTATACATTTAATGATTTTAAACAGTAAACTTCCTAAACTTAACAACTGATTTGCTGCTAATTTAGATTAAATAGTACTATTCCACATAAACGTTTGGATGACTATTGCACATGTACATTGTTACATTACACGCATTTTGAATTTTAATTACAAAGTTTGGTTGTTTTTTTTATAATTTTTTGATTTATAGACCTTATTAACTGAAATAAAATAACTTATTGATTGATTGTCGTACATGTTTGTGCATTGCGTGGATGTAGGGAATGTCATACTTGGAGGAGCGAGGAATTGTACATCGAGATCTGGCCGCACGAAATGTTCTTGGTACTTTCAGTTTTATCTCTGTACACATAATAAATGCACAGTGTGAAACCTGATAGTAGCTAGCTCGATGTTTTGTACACATCCATAAAATTAATGAAAATTAATCAACAGTGGAAATTGTTTAGCACAGAAGATGCAGTCTGAGACTCTCTTCTTCCCTTACAAATGCTTGATGACTTGAACATGATCATTTATGTTTAGTTGTTTTTTTTTGCTTTTAGTTCTTTTTTGTTATTTTTGAATTAGGGTTTTGTGCAGTAGATTAAGGTGGCTGCCCGCCCATCAGTTTTTGAGTGCACCTTTATATGTTGCATTATATTTATGATAAAAAAATCAACTCAGTAATTTAAATTAAATTAACTTACTCAGAATTCCAGGAAAATCGTGATTTCATGTCTACTATTTTGCATAAAAAAGCCAATAGCCCAGGCATTGTTTTCATATTTTTATACTAGTTGTATTAGCACCCAGCAGCCACTAAAACTGTAGATACATTGTTTGACTGAACACTGTTCATTAACAGGTTACAAGATTGTTGCAGCTTATGCAATTTAAAGGTCTCGACTATATAGTTACCTTCAAATGTTTGTAGTGTACAGAAGTTAAATAGTGTTGCTGTTGGGAGTCATTCAGCCTACAGTTGATGTTGTGCCATATTTTAGTTCAGAGTCCAAATCAGGTGAAGATCACTGACTTTGGACTTGCAAAGCTCCTTGACTACAATGAGGATGGCTACCGCGCTGCTGGTGGAAAGGTCTGATACACTTGTCATTGAGGAAAATTTGGTTTGGTGATACATAAATAGTTAATCATTTTCGGTTTTAATGTAACAAAAATTTTATTGCATTATTTCTGGAAATTTTCAGTCAGTGTTTGCACATGTCACTTAACTGTTATACATTTCATTGCCTCTTACTAATGTGAGTAATGCATGAAATACTGCTATTTGTACCAGTTATGTCATTGTTTAATGATATGACTATTAAAGATTTTTGAAGTACTATATTTTTATGTTGTTATTTATTAATTATTATTATTATTATGTTTAATGCGTGATATCATACTAGAATTACTTATAGGATAAACACAAATACAAAACTACAATTATGTAAAGCACAATATAAGCAAAAACGAAGCAGTCAATAGCAATCATCGAATATCAGTCTATTAATGTTCTAAGAAACAAAAATATATAACTGCCTTGATGGTCTTTTTCTAGGTAAACCTTCCTGGCTAGTCCCAGATGTTTTTTTGTTCTGTTTACACCTGTGTACAGACCAAAATAACTTCAACACCATATTACCGTGTCTTCCGTCATCATTCAAATTTGAAAATTTAAGATTGCGGTGGCCACCATCTTGAAAAATCTTAATATCTTTGCAACCGATTGACAGATTTTGACGATATTTGGCACGCTCATGCACCTCGACCCTCTGGACCCCGTTAGCCAATAAAATTTTGCGATTTCAAAAATCCAAAATGGTGGTGGCTGCCATCTTAAAAAATAAATATTGCAATATCTCCAGAACAGATTGACCAATTTTGACGAAATTTGGAATGGTGATGTGTATAAGCCCTCTGGACTCTGGCAGCCAGTAAAATTTTGCGAATTCAAAAATCCATGATAGCGGCAGCGGCTATTTGGAAAATCGAAAAATCACAATATCTCTGCTATGGATGGACCAGTTTCGAGAAAATATGGCATGATGATGTGCGTCAATACTCAAGACCTCATCCGCATATAAAATTTTATGCTTTTAAAAATTTAACATGGTGGCCAATTGCCATCTGGAAAATATAAAAAAACATGTATCTCTAAAATCATTTGCACCTATTTCAGCAGAATTTTAGTGTGCTGATGTGTAATTGCCCTCCTTAGCCTAAGTGCTATAAAATGTACAGCAAATACAAAAGATAAAACTGCAGTGTATCTATTGTGTTAACAGCCACGGATCAAAAACTGCAAAAAAACATAAAAAAAGTGATATTACTCAATACTCAGTATCACGTTGACATTTAGATGACGTGATGGTCGGTAGTATCTCATTTTTATGATTTTTGCAGTTTTTGATCCATGGCTGTTAACACAATAAATGAACTGCAGTTTTTATAATTTATAATAGACAATAATGAGTTCATTTTGACTATATTAAATGTCTTTATAAAAATGCATCAATCACGCGTTCTACGGCAACTACATAATGACCTGTCTCAACCACTTAAGTTTCTTAGACGGCCGACTTGTCATATTGGTGTGCCAGTTGTATAAAGATTGTGTTGATATTTGCGATGTACACATTCGTACTGAGTGTCTTGTGTGTGTAGATGCCAATTAAGTGGCTTGCACTAGAGTGTATTCAGCATCGTATCTTCACACACAAGAGTGATGTCTGGAGCTTCGGTGAGACTGCTGTTCTTGCAAATTCTGTCGTGTTTTTATCACTTTTCGTAGTTGAGCAGTAAACAAAATATCCAAATGCTATATCAGAAATGATTATTGATCGCTTTTACTAACATGGTGAATATTTCTACAACTATTATCTACCTGTTGAAAGTAAATTTGCCAGATAAGCAGCAAGGATTGCTGAGGTGCACATATTGGTAGATATTTATTGTTATTGACAACAGGTATTAAATATGATAAACCAAACAGCTTCACGATGAAGAGTGGTGTGTTTGGTGCAGGTATAACAATGTGGGAGTTGTTTACCTATGGTCAGAGGCCGTATGAGAACGTGCGTGCAAAAGACATCTCAGACTTGCTGGAGAAAGGCGAACGCTTACCCCAGCCATCAATATGCACAATTGATGTCTACATGATTATGATTAAATGTCAGTCACAAGTTGTTTGCTATTGAAAACAAGTTATTTTTAGCTGTGTGTAACCAGACCTCATCTTTTCTTGATCTACCAATGGATTCCAGAGGGATGGATGCCACCCCTTTACCCTAGCATTCTGAAATATTAAAGCTGATCGACTGCTTATGCACTACACGTTGAATGCCCCTAGATTACTGACAAACAGACAATTCCAATGGACTGGTAATGGTCATTCGCAATTACCATTGGCTGAACTCGGCAAGCAGAGTCCTAATATCGACCTGCTCCACACAACTGGTTCAAATGGGAGAGCATAAACAAACACACAGATGGACGGATGGACACTACTACTGTTTGACCTTGACCGTTGACCTACGACCTTGACCTACAATACCGGGCTAGCCAAGGTCAAGATCGATCCTCATGCCAAAAATCAAGGTCAAAGGTCAAATGGTTCAAACAGGAGAGTGCCCACAAACGGACGGACACACAGACACTAACAAACGTATTATCTCCCCTGCTATGCAGTCGATAATAAAGTTGGCATTTTATAGTGTCTTCTATGTTAACTTTGTGTAACTTCAATTTTATGGCTTACCTTAACAACCTTAGCTTCCAGCTGGCAATTATGTACACCAGAGATATCAATTTTAGTACCGATTATTATTAGTAACCACTGCTCGTATATTTCTCGACTATGTTTCTTGGTTAGTTGTTTTAAAAAACTACTTGACTGAGTTGCAACTTTCTGCAAGTGAGATCAAGTTCCGTGTTGGTTGTTTATGTTTACGGTTTATTATTTTGTATTCTACATAGGCAATGCCACCATGGTAGTTGAGGGGCAGCTAGCATAGGTCTGTATGCTCTGGTCTCTGCCTCCAGTTATCACCAGTCAGATCAGTGAAAATGTTAGCTTCTAATAAGTGCCTTCTCAGTCTCTATTTTCACGCAACAAATTCACTTTATACTGTATATTTCTAAGTCTCAAAAGCAAAAGAATGTCCTGTTTTTAGTGATAGTCTGGTATTGGCATTTTTACAGTTATGGAAATTAACCATTTGCAACTGAACATTGTGATGAGCTGAGTGCAAAGTCTTTCATTTCACAAAATGATATCAAACAGATGTCATAAATTAAACTTCTGTTCTCCCCATCTGCCATACCATTGCTTATATGTTAGAATTCTAAGGCCACTCGTGCAGTTTTTTAGTGTATAATGTGGCTAGGTTTCACTTTTACTGCATGACACTATGCTAGTGCTGTATGTGCTGTCGTCATCATGTCTGTGTGTCTGATTCTGTCTGTTTGTGTGTCTGTACAAAAACGGCTGAACATAGGATCAAGCAAACAATATCACACGAAGCACTGTGATCCTAGTTTTCTAGTGCCAAAGATCTCAACAAAATTCATATGGGATCACCCCATACAGAGAGGCCAAATGCAAGTGGGATAGGTTAAAATTAACCATTTTCGACAAATAACTCGCTATAATTCGACAACAGTATAATATATATGCTTAGTTTCTATTAAAGTTGAATAAGAAGTTGTATGCGCTTTATTGAATGGTTATGTTGCCGATGACCGTGGCCTGTGGAGACCCCTAACCCCCCAAACCACTCCAATTTTTATATTTTGCATCACCTTTTGCATGTTCTTAGTGGGAGAATATAGAGACTTCAAGTTTGGTACACATGTTGCTCGTAGCTAGTCCATACGGATGACAAATCGATCCTGAAAGGGGAGTGGCACATCACGTGACCCATGTTAAATTTTGGTGGCCCCATTTGTATCTCAGGAATGGTTGAAGCTAGAGTTGTCAAACTTGTACACAGAGAGACTATATCATATAAAGCCTTGCCAAAGGGAGGACAAATCACCCTCAAAAGGAACATGGCTGGGCTCATGTGACCCCTGTTACATGCACAACTGTTAGAACTGTTAGGACTTAGAAAAATTTTGCCATGGCACACCATTAAGTGAGAACAACAGTGCCATTGACAGTGGACCTCTGTTGCTCGCACCTTTGGTGGTAGACTCCAGTGATGCTATACACCAAGGTTCAAGTTCCATCGGTTCGATTTGTCACTGTATTTGTTGCAAAAGTAGTAGTAGTGGTAGTAGTAGTAGTAAGATTCTTTAATGAAGACTGTGGCAAACACATTGTCGATAATATAAACACACAATATAAATCACCTTTCGTATGTTTTTAGTGGGTGAATACAAGTTTGGTACGCATGTTGATCGTAGCTAGTTTCAGTGTAGGGATGACAAATCATCACTGAAAGGGGCATAGTACTTATATAATATGTCAACAGCAAATCGACCAAATGGAGCTTGAGCCTCAGCATGCACCTATGTGCTAATAACAGACAGGTGACGGTCTGTGTAGCAGTGTGCTTTAAATGTCGCTTTGCAATGCTTGCTGCCTGGTGATTACACTCAGCATGCAGTGCGATATGGTTGATTTTCCATGAGGCAGCATCGCACGGTCTATCGGCGTTAGCAGATATATTTGTATGTTAATACTGTTGCAATAATTTATTATAGAGACGATAGACACTGAAATCTTTAAAAATGAATGTTAATGCTGTTGGTAATTTGTAGTGTGAATCAGCATCACGTTTAGAACTTGGGTTATAGTGAAAAATGTAACATTTACTTTAATTGGAAGAGAAGTTTGCAGTATTGTATGTCATGATATGGTAGTAATAATGGTTGCATCTGTACAGGTTGGATGCTTGATGCTGAAAGTCGACCTTCTTTTCGTGAACTGGCTGATGAATTTGCAAAGATGGCTCGTGATCCAGGAAGATACCTCGTCATTCCGGTATGTTATGATGATGTCAGGGACTTAATCTTGTAGCACGAGAATAATGTAGTACGAGAATACCTTGACATCAAGGGTCTGTACTACATGGAAAGAAGAAGCAAGAATTACGGGTAATTATAGTGCATAATTGAACGAAATGCTGCTCAACGCAATTGTGTTAATCAGTTGTTAATAATTGTTAACTGTCTGCTTTAGGGGGACAAGTTGATGCGACTGCCGAGTCATTCATATGATACGCTAGACTTGGTACGCAACATGAGCATTCCAGCAGATGGTCCAGAGCAGGTGATTACAGCAGATGAGTACCTTCACCCGCAGAGTGCCGCCGCTCGACACCAGCGTGGCCTCACAGCACCTGGCAGTAAAGTACCGTACCACATCAATGGAGCACTGGAACTGGTCAGCAGCTTGTGTAATTGTAGTTGTTGTCAGATTGGTTTAGCATAGCTTATCATCTTATATGTAAAGCCAAGTCTGTGTGTCTGTGTCTGTTCCTTTGTTCCTTATGCATGGCCACGTTTTTAGCAGATCTCAGCCACATTTGACTGTTGACATATATATTCTTACACCCCAGGGATGGTCACTGACATGTATTCTGTTTTTTACATTGTTTATCTAATTAGTTTAATTAGTTTAGATTTAGTTGGAGTAATAGCTAATACAGGGTTTTTGACAGCCAATACTCAATTTTGCTGCTGGGTTGTAAACTGCTTGTAAACAATAGTTATATGTTAACAGCAACAAACATGACAGCTACTGGTGTTGGGCATCTTGCAGTTTGTTTTGGCCTATTATTATATTGTTGTACATGTATTTTTGACACTACCTGTAATTGGGAAATAAAGATTTGAAAAGTGTTCCTTACAGCCATGGGAACTTATTAGCTGGTTGTTGTATGATGATTGATTAGTGTAGTGTGGTGGACGTGCGTGTTTCAGCCGGGTCTCGTTGATGACAGCCGGTCGTCCGGTGGTCGACGTCAGCGGCCTCGCAGTGACAACAGCACTGCTAGTCACGACAGTCCATTCTTCTTTGTTGCTCCTCAGAGACACTGGCGAGCATCTCACTGCAACGAGTCACTGCACAGCAACCGAGGTGACGGCAGTTGTACCACTACGGAAAAATGTTCTACAATGTTTCCAACTGGCGTTTGTGTGTTGGCCTGAACAATGTATAAATTATCAATTATATAACAGGTTATGTATTTAGTTAAGTTAGATGAATGATCAACGACAACAACAGCAACAACAACACCCTTTGTCTATTACCTCGCTGAGCCAGTACCAGAAAGGTAACTAGCAGTGGCTAGCATAGTTTGAGATGTTGTTGTTTAGATTACCCCTCCCCGCGACCACAATGCACAGTATATTTGGATCGGAATGTGAAACCTAAATTAGCTATAATGCGCCAATGCACTTTCGTCACAGAGAGACGGACAGACAGACACTGACATCATAGCATAAGTGCGAGATGTATATATTACATCTCGTGCTAAAAGCCAATCTGGATTTTACTGAAGCAAGAGACAGTGAGTGGAAGTGATGTCAGTTGAGTCACATGCAAGTCTGCACATTTCTTCAGACAGGTATAACCACGCCACCTCTCCCCACCACTCATCATTGTTATTTATAGGCAGGGTGCCATTTCCGCCATCAAACCAATAGCATCAGAGCACTGAAGGCAACAGAACTGGAAGAAGCTTATTTGAATGAAAACAGACAAATGTCGTCCATCGCCCTGCTGAATGAAACTATGCCGTTTGCTGGTACAAGGACAACACTGGTCAGTGAACACTGATAAATTGAACACTGCACAACATGACCGCCACTAATATCTACAAATTTTTTTTAACTTTCTGACATGTGAATGGTGGTAGTGTATTTGACTAAAATAGTTCTAAATGGATGGCCATCTCAGTGCATATTTTAGCTGGTGATTGGTAGCAATGGCTTCTGTGTTGTGTGAGTCACGGTTATAGCACGCTGTTTATATAGTGTTGGTGTGGAGAGAATGGCAGTCAAGCAGGCAGTGACTGATGATGTGGAGTGTTGAAATGTGTCTGCGTGCAGCGGTGTCACCATGTCGGCAAGATTGTGACACGATGACGACGACGACATCGCTGTGCGACACTTCGCCGACCAAGGAGCTGACGAGTTCATTACAGCTACCCGTCGACGAGGATGATTACCTGCAGCCACACAGCTCCAAGTCTTCACCTGCTATCTACCTCGACTTGCTCGACTCCAACACGCCCCGGCCTGGTACGTTCTATACAGCAGCTCAGTAATGGACTCATTATCTAGTGTTTGCACTGCATCTGAGAACGTGATGTCAACATTTTGATCGAGAATGATTAATGATGTCAGACAGCCAGCTTCAAGCATGTGCTGTAGGCGTCCCTACCTCAAAACTCAGTTTGTTAGTGGGTCAGTTTATTATGAAGTCAAGTAATTGACTTTTCCTGGTTGGAATGAATGCTTGTCATTTGGCAAGAAATAATGTGTATGCAAGTGCGATTAAATGCCGGATGGTGTGGCATGTGTAGATGATATTTCAGAAACGCAGTGTGAAGGCAGCGATGTGGCCACGTCACCGACAACTGTCACCAACCCGGAGTATTTTGACGAGGATGTGCTGACGACGATGGACCAGCGATCAGCGGCGCTTGATGTGCAGCGGCCGACCAGACTGCGAAGTCAGAGCACAGAGTCGACAGCGAGCGACCATGACGAGTACGACCGACTCAACTGCTCACACTCGCCAGTTGCCATGACTGTGACGAGGCCAACACACGATGATGTCCGACTCAACAACACTGCTGCAAGGATGGATGTCGCTGCAGTCCAGCAGATGTTTGCCGAGTCTGTGTTGTAACGTGTCTCATTGGTCACGTCTGTCGCATGGTGCTACACGCGTCATAACATACTTTTGCCATAGCACAGTTGTAGTAACAATGATGGTAGGAAGAAGAATTGAAGTATGTACACTGTGTCTCAAAAACGACACTAATGTTGCACAATATAACTTCAACCCACATCAACCGATTTTGGTAATTTTTGGCAGAGATGTTGCTGAGAGAGTATGCCATCGAATGATTATTTGAAATCCCACCTCTCATAACTAATGTCTTTGCACTACCTAGAGAAACATGAACCCTGAAATTGTCTTTTCAGTTATGCTGTATATTGTGTCTAAAAAACGATGGTGCTTCGGCTTGCTATATCTTCCACACTCATTGGGCCCATTCCATGGGGCCATAGCGGTCCCCTCTGTCACGCGTTGTCGTTGTCATCATTGTCGTTGGCGTCGTGGACATTGATGCACAGGCGGCGCGCGACAGTACCGCTAGCGACATCTGGTAAATTGGCGTGAGGCGGCTCGCAGTGGTGAATGGGCCCAACATTTTTCAAATGCTTCTTGTTAACCAATTGTGAAAATTTTTTGTGTGCATTAAATTTGTATTACTATGTACAGTGTACAGATATTATTTCTCGCCTAGCCTTCTTTGTGTAACACCAGTTTGTAAACAAAGTCAGTGTTATCAGCTGTATGGGCACTGTGTCATCTGCCGCTGCAGGGACGATGGTCGATCGACTCAGTAACCCGTAGAGTTTGCAATCAGTTTTAGATGCTGCCTACGTTCCAGCCTTTGCTGGGAAACTCTCTAACTAACTGTTTAGCATTGTAGCCTTTTCATCACGATGTGAACAAATTTTTAACCAGAATCTTATTTTTTTCCAGTAATCAGCATGTTTACAAGCGGTGACTTCAAAAATGTCTGCCTTCATCATCTTACAGCAAATTAAGGATATAATAGCAAGCAGACATAAGAAATTAAATAGGTTTATGGTAGCACAAACTTTATAGCTATTACGTGAGACACAATATAACTGAAGAAGCACAAATTTTCGTGGTTCACGTTTTCCCAGGTAGAGCAGAGACACTAGTTAGGAGAGGTGAGATGAAGTATATTATTTGATAGCACACTCTGTCAGCAATGTTTGCCAAAAATTACCAAAATCGGTTGATGTGCATTGAAGTTATGGTATACTACATCAGTGTCATTTTTTTGAGAGACAGTGTTAGTACAAATCACAGATAGCACATTTGCCTGGGACAGTGTTACCCTGGTAGTGTGAACAACCAAACTGTTAAAACCTACAGAATCCAAACTATTAAACAAGTTGTACTAGAATTTGGCTGAGTTGATTTTGTCTGCAGAGTAATCTCTCTGCAGGAAGCTGTCAATCACGACTAACAACAGCCATGTTTTGATTGTGTACTAGTCAGGTGTCAGTCATGGGCAGTTCCTGGTTTCCACAGCTGAGGCAACCAACAGGTGGGAGGAGCAGCATAGCGAGGAAATCTGTCATCTACAGAACAAATGTCAGTCTTTAGATTGCCGTTGTCAGTGAAATTACTTAAATTTGTTACATTAGCAACATTCTGGTCAGCAAATGGTCTCATATGCCTAGATAGAGTTGCTGCTTGTCTGCCTGACAACATGTAACAGTGATAGCCGTGTAGCTGACTTGCAGCAGTTCTCGATGAAACATTACACAGGAAAACAGACATTTTGTGATGTTGGAGCATATACTCTGATGGTGAGCAGTTGATGCATATGAGTTTGGCAGAAAGTGCTTTCTGAGAATATTTCACTTGGGTAGCAGACGCACGATGGGTAAGGTCACGGGTGAACGTCTGGCACTACCTGTGATCTAACTCCGTTTATGTTTGTAGATAAATCAGCAAATTAGAAATTAGTAAAATTAATGATAATTTATTGGCAGGCTGTTTTGTATCACGTTTAGTAAGCATTTGCTTACTGTGTATGAGAGTCTGCTGTGCTGAGTGCATAAGCCTAAATTCCACGGCAGCAGTTTCCTCGTAGCATTTTTGTAGCATCCTCGTGACATCGTCGCCGACACATCAGACTGCCCGACATACTCGCGAGGATGCTACGAGGAAAACTGTTCCCGTAGAATTCCAACTATATGCAGCAGTCACTGGCTGACTCTGCTGTTTGTATGTACATGAAATGATTGTCAGACAGTGCAGTTGTTTGAGTACATTATACAGCCAGCGACCAAGAAAGTTTCTTCTGTTGGACAAGATTAATAGAAATAGGTACTAAATGGAGTAAGGAGATGGGTGTAGAGTGTGAGTGATGAAGCAGAATGGCATTGATCTCTGCATGTGATGTATGCCGACTCACATGTAGTCAATGATACACTCGGCTCTGTTGTTAACTCACTGTCCTGCTGACGTTCTACTGCTGTTCCATTAATTTGTTTATCTGTTTGTTTGTTTGTATTTATTTTTTATATTATTTAGCCCGATCGGCAAAAGTTGCCGAAAGGGCTATATGTTTTTTATTATTTGACAGACTGCTTATGTTTAATTGCAGTCTGCATGTTGTATTAATAACTAATTTAACATGACAGTGTAATTACATGCAGTTGAGTAGCAAATGTGGCTAATGCTTCTTTGTTAGCTTGCTGATGTAAATGTATATGACATAATCACTGTTTGCTCGGCACTAGCAATTTGGCGGAGGATGTCTTTGTTCTGCATGTTGCTGCTGATGCTGCTGTTTTTTTGTCTTGTTACGTGACTGCGCAGCTACAGCTGAAAGTGGATGTGTTGTACTGCTGTTTAATGAATTTCATGCCACCATCATTCACACAACATGAATCAGTTTACTGCCACTTTGCACTTGAACCTTGGTGATTGGTTGCTTTTGATCCTCGGAGTGAATGCTGTTCCTGACATCTACTCACGAAATTGTCTTCATTCTGTGTTCTGTTCACTGATCTTTAGAGGAATGTTGCTTCTATTACACACTTCACATTTCATGTCTTCCGCACAGTAGTTGCAATGCTACTTTTACAACATCATTTCCCAGTTGCATGACAGTGTCATCAAAAGTAAACAGTTTGGAACAGACAAAGACAGCATAAATAAGTTTAATTGGAGTATATCATTGGCTGATAGACTAGTGTTGTAAGAAGTAGGATGCTTGATTAGCTATTTAGAAGTCAGTTTCAATGTCCTGCCATTCTGCTGTTATGCCACAATTTGGCAGGTTGCTCACACACATCTATTCACCAAACAGTATAAATTGGTACCAGCCATGAGTGGTGACGCTTTAGGACTGGGAAGGTAACCGTGAGCCTCACAGAAAGTAATGGCAGTATGCTGCTGGACTTATGGTTATCATTACTCGTGGGCTGTCTGCCTGAAAAAGCAGAGATCAGCGCCAGTCTGTATGGGCCCTAGGAGTATGAGTGTACATTGTCGAGCACACACGTTCAGTGAATAACATTGTCGTTTACTCAATACAAAACAAAACAAGACTTCTTTCTAATGTCCGAACATACACATATTTTTCGATCTATCAATCATGTCACTCTACCTACCTCAACTCCACTGACTCTACTCACTGACTGTGTATCACTGGCTGAAGTGCTACCAGTCCGGTAGCCTCGCGACATGCTGTCGAGCGTAACATACATTCACTAATTATACCATTTAAATGACTAGTATATTGTGGTGACATTGAGAGTTTCAGGTGAGAGTCATTATGGATGTGGATGCTGCTGCTGCTGCTGCTGTAAATATTGTTATTGTTTTTTTGCAATGTCAGTCGTTATGAGTCACTAAGGTCTGATATATTGTCTGCAACACTTTGCGTATGTTTTATGGATATTTTTAAATGAAGTGCAGTATCTTACTCTGATATGGTAATGCTGCAGTCTTGCTCGAAGTTTGTAACATTGACGTAGTGATACAGACATGACATGAAACTGTTGTTTCAGAGCGGATTGTTGCATGACATATCGTTGCACGACGTCACTTGACAGCTACACAGCCGACAGACAGACAAACAGGCAGCGGCTGCTGCAGCTGCTGCGCGAGTGTGTTTCATTTGCAGTTGCAGTGAACAAGTTCGTTATGTTGTTTGTACACACTGTTGGAGCACATTATTCCAAGTTAAAAAGGTCAGCTTTGCCATGTTTCCTTTTGTGTTCCTCAACAGAAATGCACACCTGTGAAGGTATTATGTATGTGACTTGAATATCTGAAGTGTTTTGCCTTATGTCTAAGGTGTTAGTGCAGTGGTACAGCATATACAGTGGAGTAATGTTATTTTTAGGCTGAACATGTATGTTGTTTTTAGGTAATATTTAGCTGCTCATTGTGGCATGTAAATTACAGCTTAGGATGGATAGATTTTTAATGAATAAATGCGTTCAGTCACAGGTATGTGTAGCATATTACGTTGTATGTGCATAAATACTTGAGCTTGGGACATTTTGGCACTGCTCGAGTTTTATTTTGAAACTTTTTATCTTAGTTTTTAAATCCAGGTCTTGTCTGTGTTGATGACGTTAGATGTCAGTGTCAGCTAATCTCATAAAACTGTGGTTGCAACGGTCGACACAATACAGGTCATACCATCAGTTGGATGATGACATGCTTTCACTGGCATGGACTGGCCGAGGCGGATTTTAGGCAGTCTTGACTAAGATTTTTTATCACATTGCCATCTGGAAACTTTTGCCATTTTTATGGCCCATTTCACAGCCATAAGGCTAAAAATTTATGCATGATATACATTTACTAACTGGTCTTTCCATTTGCCATATGTCAGTATAGGTCGTTTCCTGTAACAATGAACTTAGGTCCACCTTGTGTATTGATGAAATTGTTGCAAATATGTGTCTCTAAGGTCATTCTCGTGTTTTGAGTCTCACGATCATTTACGATACGATAAGGATTTATTTATAGTGCACTCAAAAGCTGAGACAGTTGGCTTAATCTAACGGGACGAATGGGACGAACTAAAGACAGACAAAACAAATGGTGTGGAGGCAGGGGCAGTTCTAAGCCATGGCCCCCCAGTCAGAGGTCTGTCCCTTTCAACTGAAATTTTTAGTGAGTGTAAATGAACATTTGCGATGAAAATTTATTGATAATACACCTGTGTTGGTTTTATGTCAAATTGCATATTTCAACGTATGACCGACAAAATTTTCCCAGTGACCAGCCTCCCTTCGGAGACCGAAGTGGAGGTGCTACAACCGTTCCTGTGCGGAAGGCAAGGTAGGACCTTGAGAAATGACAAGAAAGAACGAGAAACTCAGGAAAAGGCTATAAATTTTGTACTGATGTTTGGAAAGGAATAAAAGTAAGAGGAGCGAGGAAAAAGGCCATTCCTGCAAGCTTTATTACTAAAATCTTGGTCCAGCACCAAGTCAGTCTTGGTCCTGACAGGCTGTATTGTAGACATGTCACGGTGTCAGAGTAGGTTTGATTTGCTCACATTCATATGATACAGGGTTTTGTGTATAATCAAAAACTGTTTTTTGTCTATAGTTTTTCCATGGTCCACCTTGTATAGTGATTCCACAGGCCTGCTACATTATTCTTCGTTTGTGATGGAGGTTTTCATAATGTGTATCATCACTGTTTAAAGACCAAGAGAATTCGGTTTTTAAATTAAATTGCAAATTAAACTGTAAATTAACTGCACTAAATACTGTTAGAGTTCTTTACACCATGCTGTTTTCTAATCGATGCAGTTATTTTGTATATATTCTGCTTTAAATATTGTTATTTTTCGGCTCATTTTAGTGCAGTTTTATTGCCTTTCAGTCTGCAAGCACTCGTTGATTTGTTTTTGGCTGTGTTGTTTTGCATTGAATTTCATATTATATTGACTTTATTATTGTATGTTGTGCTGGAAATACATACGATTGATTTGATTTGGTTAAATGCTATTATTAATGAACACTTTCATGGGGTCGACTTACGACTTTACGAGGCATATGACTAGGCCTCTCAGTTTTAGACTGATTAATAATACGTTTTAACACGTTACTCGGTGCTAGCGCGCGTATTATAGCTATGGGCCTGTGTCTGTCCGTCTGTCAGTCACACGCTGGTATTGTCTGACAAGTGCTAACGCCGATGGACAGCGCGATGCTTCTTCACGCAAAATCGACCATATCACACTGGCCATTGAGTATAAGCTAATAACCAGGAAAGGAGCGTCGGTCGAGAGTCAGTTGCTACACAGACCGAGAAATGTTGGTTATTAGCAACTAGGCCTATTTGAACGATAATGCTGAAACTCCACTTGGTTCATTTGTCGATATACTACACAACCAAGTTTGCAACAAATACGAATCGAACCGATGGAGCTTAAGCCTTAGTGTATAGTGTCGACCGTCCAATGTGAGAGAAACATAGGTCCGCCATCGACTGCATTGTTGATCTCAGTTATAACGGCATGCCGTGGCGAAATTTTTCGAAGTTCACACTTGCGCATGCAAAAATAGGTCACGTGAACATAACCACGCTCCTTTTGGGGGTGATTTGTCATTCCTTTGGCAAGATGATATAATCTTCCTATGCACAAAATTTGACAGCTCTAGCTTCAGCCATTCCTGAGATATGGATGGGGCCCCAAAAATTTAAAATGGGTCACGTGAGGTAACCACCCCCCCCCTTTCAGGGACGGTTTAC